>Ga0247742_10000600_pt1 | contig 28248 bp, 31 predicted proteins | sample UWRJL208509C2_FD_180944 | JGI IMG/M metagenome (GOLD analysis project Ga0247742, IMG submission 180944) | Plant litter microbial communities from Arlington Agricultural Research Station in Wisconsin, United States - UWRJ-L208-509C-2 | ecosystem: Environmental > Terrestrial > Plant litter >...
AATGGCAGGGCTTATCCTCCTTGCTGTGGGCGGGTTGTTGCTTATAAAACAACTTGGCGACTTCTTTATACCCGGCTGGCTGTTCAGCTGGCCAATGTGGCTTATAGCCTGGGGCCTTTACCTGGGTGCCAAACATAACTTCAAAAAAGCCTCATGGGGCATCCTTGTATTTTTGGGAATTCTTTTTTTACTAAACGATAATATTGACAATGCGGGCCGCATTCTTTGGCCGGTTGCTATCATTGCCTTTGGCATGTGGCTGATATTAAGACGCGGCAGGCACCATGATTATAAGGACGAGAAATGGGGTGGTAAACAACCTGCCAATTTCAACTTTGATAAAGCCGACCCACAGGTTGATTATACCGTAAAAGATGGCGATGATATACCGCCAAAAGAACCATTTACCCCTCCTTACGGTTCGGGCGACGACTACCTGGATACCGTTTCTATTTTTGGCGGAGTGAACAAAACAGTACTTTCAAAAAGCTTCAAGGGCGGCGAAATTGTAAACATTTTTGGAGGTGCCGAACTCGATTTTACACAGGCCGACATCAATGGCCGGGTTTACATTGACATTACCCAGGTATTTGGCGGCACCAAGATCATTGTGCCATCAAACTGGCAGGTAGTATCAGACCTTTCGGCTGTTTTTGCAGGTGTTGATGATAAACGCATCAGGAGCACCGCGTCGCCCAATAACGAAAAGGTATTGGTACTGAAGGGGATTTCCATTTTTGCCGGTGTTGATATACGCAGCTATTAATGAGTTGGTGGTATCAGATATCATGACAGAATTGAAATTGATACTACACTTTGACATTAACCCAATACTGAATAGCAGGACCCAAAAGTCTTGATACTAAATACTTACTAAAAAAATAAATTATGAACTGGTACGTAGCAAAATTAGTTTTCAGGGTAATTAGTGGCGATGGCGACCATCAGGCGCAATTTGATGAGCAGTTGAGGCTCATTAGTGCCGATACCGAAATAAGCGCCTTTGAAAAAGCCAATAAAATTGGCCACGCCAATCAGGATAGTTTTAAAAACATCGAAAAACAAACCGTTAAATGGCAGTTTATTGATGTGGCCGAATTAAACCAGATAGGCGAACTAACCGATGGCGCCGAACTATATTATAACATACACGAAACACCAGATGCCGACTTGTACATAGCCTGGGCTCATCATAAATCGGCATTATTAGGGAAATAAGAGTCAAGAAATAAGAATCAAGAGACAAGAATCAAGAGACAAGAATTAAGAGACAAGAATTAAGAGACAGGAAACAAGAGACAAGAGACAAGAGTCAAGAGTCAAGAATTAAGAAAACATGATGAACAAACATGGTCACAAAAATCAAGACAGGAATACAAGACGCATTTTCGTTTTCCTATCTTGATTCTTGTCTCTTGATTCTTATCTCTTAACTCTCACATCTCACTAAAAAAAAGCATGGCATTACCCGCACTATCAGCTTCAAAACTATACGGCGCATTTATTGCATGCGGGCTCATATGGGCCGGCCTGCAAACCTATATTGTGCATAGTTTTGGCTTTTTCTGGTACACGGCTTCAATGGATGGTGTACTTGGTGCCGTATTGCTTTCCGGTGCCTGCTGGCTTATTAATAATAACCTGCGTTATTACCAGCCGGGCAAGGGCAGCTACATTAATCTTTTTATATGGTGCGTGGCATTGGCCGGTATATGCACACTGGGCTGCCGCTACCTGCTACCCCTTATTAATACCGATAAGGTGTTTATTAACTTTGTACAACAATCATTAACTATTCGTTTCTTCACCGATTTTTTAGCCATCGGATGGATGGCCATGATCAGCTTGCTTTGGTATTCACAGCTTGATCAAAAAGAAACCCAGAAACGCAAAACCGAAGCCGAGCAACTGGCCCGAGATGCCGAACTGTATAATTTGCGCCAGCAATTACAGCCTCACTTTTTATTCAACAGCCTTAATTCTATCAATGCGCTTATAGGTTTTAAACCCGATGAGGCGCGTAGGATGATACACCAGCTATCAGACTTTTTGCGCGGTACATTAAAAAAAGATGATCAGCAACAGGTACCTTTAAGCGAGGAACTGGCCCACTTAAACCTGTACCTCGATATTGAAAAAGTGCGCTTCGGCCATCGCCTGCAAACCGAAATAAGCTGCGATGATAAATGCAATGCCGCGGTAATGCCTTCTATGCTGCTGCAGCCGCTGGTTGAAAACGCTATAAAATTCGGTTTGTATGATACCACCGGCGAGGTAACGGTAAGCATACGCGGTGAAATTGAAGATCACTACCTCATACTGATGGTTCAAAACCCCTATGACCCGCAAACCTCGCGCCCGCAAAAAGGAACCGGCTTTGGTTTAAGGGGTGTGCAACGGCGCCTGTATTTACTTTTTGCCCGTAACGATTTGATGGAAACTCATGCAAATGATAATATATTTACAACCATTATAAAAATACCACAGTTATGAGGCGAGCCTTAATTATTGATGATGAACCTTTAGCCCGTATGGTTGTAAAGGAATATTTGCAAAATTTTACTGAAATTGAACTGCTGCAGGAATGCAACGATGGCTTTGAAGGACTTAAAGCTATACAGCAATACCAGCCCGATTTGATTTTTCTGGATGTGCAGATGCCTAAAATAAATGGCTTTGAAATGCTTGAACTGGTTGAGCAGCAACCGGCGGTAATATTCACCACCGCTTTTGATGAGTATGCCATAAAAGCCTTTGAAGCTCATGCTGTTGATTACCTGTTAAAACCGTTTAGTAAAGACCGCTTTAACAAAGCTATTGAAAAATACCTGGCTACCGCTCCGGAAAAACATGCCCCGAAGCAAACCGAAGAGTTGTTGGAAACCGCCGCTGCACAATCGCCATCGCAACATGAACGTATTGTAGTTAAAACCGGTACCAAGGTAAAAATTATCCCCGTGGCCGATGTGGAATACCTGCAGGCCGATGATGATTACGTAAGCGTGTTCACCAAGGAAGGCTCGTACCTCAAAAACAAAACCATGAACTTTTTTGAGCAAACACTTGATGCCCGCCAATTTGTACGCGTACACCGCTCATACATTATAGCCATACAGCAAATTACCCGTATTGACCCGTACGAAAAAGATGCCCACCTGGCCATCCTCAAATCGGGCGCCAAAATACCGGTAAGCAAAACCGGCTACGTAAAACTGAAACAAGTACTGGGTATATAAACCTGATTTAAAAATATACTGTAGAGACGCATTACATGCGTCTCTTTTTTTGCGCCTTATTTATTAAAGTGTGTCATTGCGAGCGGAGCGTGGCAATCGCGACCATACGGAGCGTTCTGCATAGTTCGCGATTGCTTCGTCGTTCCTCCTCGCAATGACATAAGGAAAACTCCCCTACTGCGAGATTAATTTAGCAGTTCAACAAGACCTTAAGTCTCTTGATATTTCAGTATCTTTACATAAACCAACAGGCCGGTATCCTTTTCAAAAGGCTATCGGCCTGTTTTGTTAAGATCAGGAAAGCCCAGAATCACAATACACAAATCAAACAACTAACTATCAATTAATTACAACTTTTTAAAGCTTAAAAAACGTTATCAAATTGAGTTAAAACGGATAATTTTCGCTCAAAATCAGTGATTTTTGAAAGATTTACAACGATTTTCTGATGATTTTGAGCCCAAATTATGTTAAAATAAAATTTTAAGAAGTTTAGCCGATTGCTAATGAAAAAACATCACATCAACAATATCATGATGGCTTCTTCTGCCCTGTCGTCGTCGAGTAGTTGTTTGGCTTTCAGGTGCAGTTGCAGCTCGCGGGTCTGGCTATCGCCGATGGTGGCATCCAACAGGTCTTTAACATCCGGGAGTTGTGCAAAGGCTTCAATAGCCTCATCGGTTGGCAGTACCTCCAGGTTACCCAGCTGGCCCAGGTTGTTCCCGGTAAGCACCCTCGAATTGCGAATGCTGTGCGGCAGGGCATCAACGCCAATACACATTTTCATATTGGGCTTGGCTACTTTAAATAAATTATCCTCGGTTACGCGGCAGTACCAGTCGCCACCGAGGCGGGCTACGAGGTCAATTTTGGCCTGGTTAATTTTACCATCAGGATCTAAAATATCCTCGCTGATATGGAGTATTTTAATTTCGGCCAAAACCAGGTTACCAGCCCCTGGTGTATCTCCTAATGATATAATCTCCCGGATAGTACATTCCATCTGTACAGGGGCTTCGGCCACCCGGGGCGGTTTAACCAGTTCGGAAACCAGTGGCGTTAATCCCGATTTGGTAAACTCATTTACGCCCTTGGCATAAGCCACACTTGAGAGCGAAACCTGCTGTACTATATCGTAATTGACTATATTAATTACACACTCCGGCACTTCCAAAACGTTCTCTAAAGTATGCTTGGTGGTATTATCGCGCACACTACGCGATGGCGAAAAAACACAAACCGGCGGATTAGTGCTGAATACATTGAAAAAGCTAAATGGACTCAAATTCACGTTGCCGTCCCTGTCAACAGTTGATGCCAGGCAAATAGGCCTTGGCGCAACAGCATGGTTCAGGTAGTTATGCAACTGACCAATGGACAGATCGGAGACTTTGATGGATAGCATTTGTTATTTCTTCAACTCTAATATTGAAAAATTACTATCAACCTTTTTAATAATATTAGCCAGTATACCCAAACCGGTGATCTCCATTTCAACCAGGTCGCCGTCTTTTAGCCATTGGGGCTGGTAATTGCTGTCGTTCAGTAAACCGGTACCGTTCAATTCCAGAAAACAGCCTGTACCAACAGTGCCCGAGCCTATTACATCGCCAGGTAAAACGTCGCAACCGTAGGCGCAGCGCTCAATAATTTCGGCAAAGGTCCAGTCCATATCAGCCATATTGCCTAATGATACCTGTTTACCGTTTATTACACACTTCATTTCAAGTGCATAAGCGTTACCGGTATGACCTGCTTTGGGGGCAACTTTATATTGCTCCAGTTCGTCAGGTGTTACCAGCCAGGGGCCTATTACCGTTGAAAAATCTTTGCCCTTTGCCGGGCCAAGGTTTAGCAGCATTTCTTCCATTTGCAGGGTTCGGGCGCTCATATCGTTCATGATCATGTAGCCTGCAATAAAACTATCTGCATCGGCGGCTTTAATGTTGCGGCCCTTTTTATTCAGAACCACGGCCACCTCCAGTTCAAAATCAAGCTTATTAAAATGATCTGGCATGCATTCAATTTCGCCCGGGCCTTGAATGGCATTGTGATTGGTAAAATAAAAAACAGGGTATTGATCAAATTCGGGTATCATATCAACCTTACGGTTGCGGCGGGCGGCCGCCACATGCTGCCTGAAAGCATACCCATCACGGCATGAGGCTGGGTGAGGCACCGGGGCTGTGAGTTCAAAAAACAATTCCTCCTTAGCTTCCATTTTTCCGGAGCTAATGGCTTCATGAACACGCCTGGCATGATCCATCAGTTCATCGCCTCCCCATAAAAACTCATTCATATTATCGGGTATCAACTTATCGCAGGAGTTGAGGTTATAAATGTGGTTATTTATAAAAACGCCTAAGTGTTCGCGGTCTTCGGTTTTATATGATACTAATTTCATAGGTAGGTTAATTGGTTAAATCAAAACTAAGCAATTTTAGTTGATTCGGTAAGCGATGATACGGTTCATTAAGGTACAAATAAAAAATTTGATTACCCGGTGTATCCAACTATAAAGCCGATCAAAAAAACTACGCTTGTATATTAAAAATATAACCTCTAATTTCGTATTACCATGTTAAGCATACAGATGCATTTTTTATTTTCACTGGGCCTAACCAGTATGAGCGATGCATCATCGTTCAGGGATGCTATGCTTGCCAAAATAGTACTCGCACAGTACTAAAGAGTTTTGGCGTAAGGACTACAGGAGTAAAGATAAATAAGGTCTGTTCTTGTTTAATCAGGAAACTCTATAATCCAATAGTTCCAAAGTCCTTTTTCCTTAAAACTATCCTGTTATTTTAAACGTTTTATTGTTAACCAATTAAAACATCATGCCCTTATATCATACATTAGGAGCTATCCCGCCAAAGCGGCATACGCAATTCCGTAAGCCCGATGGTACTTTATATGCCGAAGAACTGGTATCAACAGAAGGTTTTTCGAGCCTCTACTCACTGGTTTACCATGCCTATCCGCCTACTATTGTAAAAACCCTGGGCGAGCCTTATAGTGTTGAGCCTAAAATAGCGCGCGAAAAGCACCTGAAACATACCAGCCTGATAGGTTTTAATATTAAACCTGAGGATGATTATCTGCAAAGCCGTAAACCGGTGCTGGTAAACAGCGACCTGCATATTTCCCTGGCCGCTCCCCGCCAATCTATGACCGACTATTTTTACAAGAACAGTCAGGCCGATGAGGTGGTTTTTATACATGAGGGTTCAGGTACTTTAAAAACCGGATTCGGCAATATTAAGTTTGTGTATGGCGACTATTTGGTGATACCCCGGGGCACCATTTACCAATTGGAATTTGATACACCCGATAACCGCTTATTTATAATAGAAAGTTTTAGCCCTATACGCCCACCCAAACGCTACCGCAATCAGTACGGGCAGCTGATGGAACACTCGCCCTATTGCGAACGCGATATTAAACGCCCAACCGATCTGGAAACTCATGACCGGCATGGCGACTTCAAGATACTGATCAAAAAACAAGGCTTGATATATCCTTACATATATGGCACCCATCCTTTTGATTTTATTGGTTGGGATGGTTTCCATTACCCATGGGCGCTATCTATCCACGATTTTGAACCCATAACCGGCCGGTTACATCAACCACCGCCAGTGCACCAAACCTTTGAGGGCAACAACTTTGTGATATGCTCATTTGTGCCGCGCAAGTTTGATTATCACCCACTATCTATCCCGGCTCCTTACAACCATAGCAATGTAGATAGTGATGAGGTTTTATATTATGTAGATGGCGATTTTATGAGTCGTAAAAGCGTAGTAAAAGGGCAAATCACCCTGCATCCGGGGGGCATACCGCATGGCCCGCATCCGGGCTCAGTCGAAAAATCTATAGGCAAGGAATCAACAGATGAACTGGCCGTAATGATAGACCCCTTTCGCCCGCTGATGCTTACGGAAGATGCTATAAAAATTGAGGACGAAAATTATTACAAGGGCTGGAGCCTCACCTAAACGGAGAAGCCCTCATATAATAATCCTCTCCAAAGGAGAGGACTTTGATTTACAAGGTTCCTAAATAAACACTCCACATCCTACTAACTCCCTCTCTTTTGGAGAGGGCTGGGGTGAGGCTAAAACACTAAAACAATGCAAACACAAACTATAGATAAAAAACTCTCCCCTACCGGGGGAGATTTAGAGGGGGTTACTGATTTTTTACCGCTTAACGGTACCGATTATGTGGAGTTTTATGTGGGTAATGCCAAACAGGCTGCCCACTATTATAAAACCGCCTTCGGTTTCCAGAACCTGGCTTATGCAGGCCCCGAAACCGGTGTACGCGACAGGGCATCATATGTTTTGCAGCAGGGTAAAATCAGGATTGTGCTTACCACTCCCCTTCACTCCGATCACCCCATTACCGAGCACATAAAAAAACATGGCGATGGTGTAAAAGTACTTGCCCTTTGGGTTAACGACGCCTATGATGCTTTTGAGCAAACTACCAAACGCGGTGCCATACCCTATCAGGAGCCCAAAACCCTTACCGACGAACATGGTGAAGTGCGCACAAGCGGCATAAAACTATACGGCGAAACCGTTCACTTGTTTATAGAACGCAAAAACTATCACGGCCTGTTTTTACCAGGCTATGAAAAGCTGGAAAGCACCTATAACCCGCCCGCAAGTGGCCTATTATATGTAGACCATTGTGTGGGTAACGTGGGTTGGCATAAAATGAACCAATGGGTTAATTTTTATGAGGATATCATGGGCTTCAGAAACATTTTAACATTTGATGATAAAATGATCAGCACCGAATACTCCGCCCTCATGAGTAAGGTAATGAGCAATGGCAACGGCTATGTGAAATTCCCGATAAACGAGCCTGCAGAAGGTAAAAAGAAATCGCAGATTGAGGAATACCTTGAGTTTTATGAAGATGAAGGCGTACAGCACATGGCGTTGGCTACTGACGATATTGTGGCTACTGTAACCGATCTGCAAAACCGTGGTGTTGAATTTTTAACTGTACCTACCTCCTACTATGATGAACTAACCGACCGCGTTGGCCATATTGATGAAGATTTGGAACCGCTCAAAAAATTAGGCATCCTGGTTGACCGTGATGACGAGGGCTACTTGCTGCAAATATTCACCAAGCCTATTGAAGACAGGCCCACCCTGTTCTTCGAGATCATTCAGCGTAAAGGCGCAAAATCCTTCGGTGCAGGAAATTTTAAAGCTTTGTTTGAAGCCATTGAACGCGAACAGGAAATAAGAGGCAATCTTTAAATGTGAGAAATTATATTTGAGATACCAGATTTAACCAAAGCCGGGCAATTGTCCGGCTTTGTTGTGCATCAGTTTCATTATATTTGATATATAGCTTAAATCCTAATGTCATGAAAAAACTTATCCTGCTTACAGGCCTAATTGCCTTTAGCATGAGCTGTTTTGCACAAAACAGCCCAACAACCAAACCTGCTTACGACGCTGCACTTGCTAAAAAGCTGGGCGCCGATAAATATGGCATGAAAAAATATGTGATGGCCTTTTTAAAGTCGGGGCCAAACCGTTTACAAGATTCGGCGGCGCGCATGCAGTTACAAATGGCACACCTAAAAAACATTACTCGTTTGGCCAACGAGGGGAAGCTGGTGGTAGCAGGCCCCTTTTTAGATGATCAACCTATTAAAGGAATATTTATTTTCAATGTAGAGACAATTGAGGAGGCTAAAACACTAACCGAAACAGACCCTGCTATAAAAGCAGGATCGCTGGTAATGGAGCTGCACCCGTTTTACTGCTCGGCCGCACTCATGGAAGTTAATAACATACACAACAAATTACAAAGTAAAAGCATCACCGATTAAAAAGGGATGGCAGTACAAGAGATTATTGAGCTTTTAAAAGATAAAGCAGAGCCTGCTTATCTGGCCGGTATGCAACGTTATGGTATTGATGCCACTCACGCCCTTGGGGTAAGACTTCCGGAGTTGCGCAAACTGGCCAAAATTATCAGGAAAGATCATTCCCTTGCCCTTGAACTTTGGGACACAGGCCTGCATGAAGCCCGCCTCCTGGCCTCAATGATTGATGACCCGGCCCTGGTAACCGAACAGCAAATAAATAGCTGGACGAAAGACTTTAACTCTTGGGATATTTGCGACCAGATATGCGGCAATTTATTTGACCGTACACCTTTTGCCATTGCTAAAGCCATTGAATTTAGCGCCAGCGAAGGAGAATTTACCAAACGGGCCGGGTTTGTTTTGATGGCCGAATACGCGGTTCATCATAAGACCGCTCCGGATAATACATTTGTTAAACTATTCCCTATTATGGAACGAGAAGCCTGGGACAACCGCAATTTTGTAAAAAAGGCAGTTAACTGGGCGCTAAGGCAAACAGGCAAAAGAAACGACGTTTTAAAAATGCTGGCCATACAAACGGCGCATAATATTTCAAAGCAGGATCATAAATCTGCCAAATGGATAGCAAGCAATGCTTTAGCGGAGCTTAAATCCAGATAATACGAATATTAAAATATTTACAGATGGCCCAAATAAAGGACGTAAAATAACCAGATCACTTATTAAAAAACATAAGCGTTTCTTTTTTGTTCGGCTATTTGGCCCATTCTCACAAAAAGCCCCTATCCCTGAGCCATCATCTTATTCTTTTCAGGAATATTTTTTACTAATTATAGCTCAGCGTGTTCAATATACTTTTTATCTACTTGCACACCCTGGTAAATAACGAAAATTGAAACTAATAAATTTATCAGGTAATATACAGAATAAGAGTAATTTATATCATTTCAAATATTATATTTGAAATTGCCCGAATTGTGCTTGAATGATGTTGATCAGCTATTAACTATTACAACTTAAGGTTGTATTTTTTTGAGATTTGAAATTATGGCACACAATTTTCTAATAGAAGGCGTATGAATAATGAGTAAATGTGTAGGTTATTAATAATATGAGTTTTTCTGAAGATAAATTTTCTGATGATAGCAGGTTGCATCTTGCTCAAATAATTGATAACATTAATGCTGGCATTTGGGAGTATAATATTAATACCAGGGTAATTAAATGGTCGGCTGGGTTTTATACCATATTAGGTTATGAGCCGGGCGAAATTGAATGCTCCAATCATACTTTCTTTGAACATTTACTATATCATCAGGACAAAACTATTTTTCTTAATGCTTTAAATAATCAAACGCTTAACCAATCTAATCCAATACAGGTAAGGTTACTCACAAAATCATCCGGCTACCATTGGTTTGAAAGCACAATAAAAAGACATTCTGATACAAACGCTAAAACAATTTATGGTTCTATAATTAATATAAACCAATACAAACAAGCCCAGCTTAAAGCAGCACGTGATGACCTAAATTACGGCGATACCATCAGGATAGCCAAATTGGGAAGCTGGGAAATAGAAGCGGGTAGCTTAAACCTAACCCTATCAAACCATACATATGATATTTTTGAACTGCAAACTGAAGTAAAACTTACTATTGAAGAGGTTATAAGCTTTTTTGAACCACAGTACCGTGCAATATTGCAAACTGCAATAAATAATGCATTAGAGTTTTGTCAGCCTTATGATCTTGAACTGCTCTTCAGAACAGCTAAAAATAATGTTATATGGGTTAGGGCCAAAGGCGTGCCCATTATAAACGAATTTGGCAAATGCCTAACTGTGAGGGGCATTATTCAGGATATTGATAACAGCAAACGCAAAGGTTTAAGCTTAGAATCATCCCTAAATCTCCTTACCGATCAAAACAAACGCCTGCAAAATTTCGCGTACATTGTATCGCACAACCTGCGTTCGCATACCGGTAACCTGCAGTTTATGATCAATTTACATGAAGAAACTGAGGCAATTGAAGATCGTGCCGAAATTTTTTCACACATCAAATCTATCAGCAGCAGCCTGAATGCAACAATTGAACACCTGAACGAAATTGTTAAAATTCAAACCGAAATTACCAATGAGCGCAGCATAATTAATTTTGAAACTATTTTCAAAAACGTACAATTAGCTGTAAAAAATAATATAGAAGCTCTTAACGCTCATATTGAGTACGATTTTAGCCAGTGTCCGCAAATAAGCTATGTACTGGCTTATATGGAAAGCATTTTACAAAATCTGCTTACAAACGCCTTAAAATACAGCCACCCGGACAGGCAGCCACTTATTAAATGCTATACCATAAAAGATCGCAAATATGTTTACCTCATATTTGAAGATAACGGAATAGGTATTGACCTGGAGCGCTATGGCGACAAAGTATTCGGCATGTACAAAACATTTCATCAAAACCCTGATGCAAGAGGAATTGGCTTGTTTATAACACGCAATCAAATAGAAGCACTTGGGGGCACTATCAAGGTAGAAAGCACCGTAAATATTGGCACTAAATTTACAATCAAGCTGGTGTAATTTCAGCAATGACCAACAATTAAACTGATATAAAATCCCTGAATATCAGCATACTGAGAGGGATATAAATGTAAACTTTTGGGAATAATTTGTGGAAATAAAACCGCTATTGAGGAAAAAAAATCACGGTTTATATTTTAAGCAACATCACCAAACCTAACAGGCTAATTTTTTTTGAGATAATGCAGCAGGCGATAGTCACGCAAAAAAAATGTCACTTCAACGAAAAAGATTTCTCTTTTTAGCCGAAATGACATTGTTTATTATCTGGTCTTTATAACTATTCAATATAGCTTTCCAGTATTTTGAAGCCTTCCTTGGTATCCAGCTCTACTTTATCTATGTTTTTAGGTAATAAAATACACTCGCCCATTTTAACAGGGTATTCCTGGCCATTATATTTTACGGTGTAGGCTCCTTCAACGCATACATGTACTACAAATGAATCAAGCGCCGAATAATCTTTCGAGGTGCTGTGCGTAAAATCAAGCAGGTTTGTGGTAAAGTAAGGGCAGGTAACCAGCTTTACGGTTTCATCCTTTTTAGGCTGATAGCTGGTTTTATATTCAGGGTAGTGTTTATAGTCAATAGCGGCAAGTGCTTCTTCGGTATGAAGCTCGCGTTTGTTGCCTTTATCATCAACCCGGTCAAAGTCATAAATGCGGTAGGTGATGTCAGAGGTTTGCTGAATTTCGGCAATTAACAACCCTTTACCAATGGTATGAACGCGGCCTGCCGGTAAAAAGAATACATCACCTGCTGCTACATCTTCTTTATTCAATATATCGGTAAGGTGACCAGTGTTCAGCTTATCAAGGTAAACTTGTTCGGTAAGCTCCTGGTTAAAGCCTGCAATTAATGTAGAGCCCGGATCGGCCTCAATTACATACCACATTTCGGTTTTACCAAACGAGTTATGGCGTTTTTTGGCCAGTTCATCATCCGGGTGCACCTGGATTGACAAATCTTCGTTGGCATCAATAAATTTTATCAGCAAGGGGAATATATTACCAAAATGAGCATAAACCTTTTCACCTACCAATTCGCCCTGAAATTTCTCCAGCAAATCGGCCAATGATTCACCTGCAAGCTCGCCGTTGGCCACTACAGATACATCAGATTTTACGCCCGATATTTCCCAGGTTTCGCCGCAATTTGGCAAATCGCCAAAATCTTTATGTAAATAGGTGCTGATCTTTTGACCGCCCCAGATCTTGTCTTTATAAATGGTTTTGAATTTTAACGGATATAATGCTGACATGATGTAATTTTTATGACGCTAAGGTAGGAGTTAAAAAAGAAACGATAAACCGATTCAACATTTTTTACCAAAAACTTATCTAAAACACAAAAGCCCGCCTTTATAAGGGCGGGCTTTGTAAACTTTATAGTTAATTACTTACCTAATTTAGCTTTCAGGTTTTCGTCAATAGCAGCCAAAAACTCTTCAGTGTACAGGTAATCGGTACCATGCTCCACTTTTGGTTTAATAGTGATGGCCAAATCTTTAGTCATTTTACCACTTTCAACAGTTTCAATACAAACTTGCTCTAAAGTTTTGCAGAAATCAACCAGCTCCTGGTTGTTATCAAGCAAACCACGGAACTCCAAACCACGTGTCCATGCAAAAATAGATGCAATAGGGTTTGTAGAGGTTGGTTTACCAGCCTGGTGCTCGCGGTAATGGCGGGTAACTGTACCATGTGCTGCTTCCGCTTCCATAACAGTACCATCTGGTGTAACCAGTGTTGAGGTCATTAAGCCTAATGAACCAAAACCTTGTGCTACGGTATCTGACTGTACGTCGCCATCATAGTTTTTACAAGCCCAAACAAAGTTACCGTTCCATTTTAAGGCAGATGCAACCATGTCATCAATTAAGCGGTGCTCATATGTGATACCTGCATCGGCAAATTTCTGCTTGTAATCTTGCTGATAGATGGCTTCAAAAATATCTTTAAAACGGCCATCGTATTTTTTAAGGATGGTATTTTTGGTTGATAGGTATAAAGGCCAGCCTTTCATGAGTGCCTGGTTAAAGCAAGCATGTGCAAAACCTGTTATTGACTCATCGGTATTGTACATAGTTAATGCAACACCATCGCCCTTAAAATTATACACTTCGTATGATTGTTCGGCACCACCATCTTCAGGAGTAAAGGTTACTGTTAATTTACCTTTGCCTTTTGTTAAAAAATCTGTAGCGCGGTACTGATCGCCAAAAGCATGACGACCGATGCAAATAGGCGCTGTCCAGTTAGGTACAAGGCGTGGTACGTTTGCCATTACAATAGGCTCACGGAAAACTGTTCCATCAAGAATATTACGGATGGTTCCGTTTGGCGAACGCCACATTTGTTTCAATCCAAATTCTTCTACACGTTGCTCATCAGGTGTAATAGTTGCGCATTTAATACCTACACCATATTTTAAAATAGCATTTGCAGCGTCAATAGTTACCTGATCATTAGTTTCATCACGATACTCGATACCCAGATCGTAATATTTGATATCAAGATCAAGATAAGGAATTATCAACCTGTCTTTGATAAATTTCCAGATAATTCGGGTCATTTCATCTCCATCCAGTTCAACTACCGGATTTTCTACTTTAATTTTTGACATACCTGATGTTGTTTTTTATTATTTTAATGGTTTCAAATATATTAATTACCCTTTACCATTTATACTAATAATACAATGAAATTTATCGATTGCCTTATCTTTACATTTATTATGGTAAGTTTATTGTATTTGTTACGTTTGGTACTATTTTTATAAAATTAAAGTTGATAACAAAACTGGTTGCTTAATTCAGAGCCTTATTGCCTAATTATGATAAAATTGATATCAAAAGTCTCCCTCATACTTTTATTATGTACAAGTACATTTTTAGCCAAAGCCCAATTAGGTTATGATTATGCCCAGTATGATGTAGGCGCCGCTATTGGTATGGACTATCCTGTAAGCACCGATGTATTTAAATCGTTAAAAACAACGCCATCGGCACATTTCAACTTTACTTACAACCAAACTCCATACGTTAATTATGTTTTTGAGGGGCAGTTTGGCCGCCTCAAAGGTGGTAACGAAATTACAGGCTACGGCCGCATGTTTGAAAACCACTTTGCAGCTTTTGCCCTCAAGGTACAACTGCAGGCCGGTGAACTTATTGACTATTCGCAAAGCAATGTAACCAACGTTTTTAAAAACTTTTACCTTTCAACAGGTATAGGATATATTGTAAACCATATAGTAGTTAAAACGCCGGATAAAAGCCTCCCCCCAGGCTTTATGTTAGCCGGCGATAATAATAGCCAGATACCATTTGTTCCGCTAAGGGTAGGTTACGAGTTTAAATTTTTTAACGAATACAACGAGCCCAGTGTTAAAATTGACCTCGGATACCAGTACAACCTGATTTTGGACGACAACCTTGACGGTTACATTGCAGGAAACCATAATGACATTTTTTCACAGCTTACCATTGGTGTAAAATTTGCAATCGGCGGGGTAACTTCATACCGCAAGCAAATATCTTACTGATGAGTGACCAGGCTGTTTTTTCTTAACTTTTTTTGATTTTTTTGGCAAGGTTTTTAGGTATATTTATACAAATAATATAACCTATGAGCAATCAGAATATAACCCCCGAATTTGACGATGATGACGCATTATCAGATAACACCAACGATCGGGACAGGACATTAAAGGATGAATTAGGGGAAACTATTGATAAAGAAGACCTGAATTACAATCCGGATGAAGATAGTTTTGAATATGACGTTCAAAGCGATGACCCTGATTATGATCATCCCGATCCGTATAAAACCACTGTAAAAAACGGAGATGATATGAACTCAACCTATGATGAGGCCAACCCTTATGATACGGCTGACGAATACACAGAAAAAAGATCACTTGAGACTGATGTGGATGACCTTGGCATGCACCTGTCTAACGGCGATATTATAGAGGTTGACCCTACAGATGCTGCATTAGCACACACTCCTGAAGATGACCGTGATGACCTTGATGATGAAGGCTATCCTAAAAACGACACGGAATTCTTGAAATAAGTTTTTTTAAGTTTTGAGTGATGGGTTTTGAGTAATGAGCTTTCTCCGAAGCAATCGTTATCAACTCATCACTCAAAACTTAAAACTCACAACTGCTCCCTAATCAAAATCAAGATTAAAGCGATTTTTCAGATCGTTAAGCTGGGGATTACGTGCCGCCATGTGTTGAAACTTTTCAATTGCAGTGTAAGGCTTGCGCACCACTTCCTGTTCATCAACCCGGGCGTTTACCTCAATAGTAAAGTTGTTTAGCTTACTGCGTAAAAAGTTGTGCATTTCCGGTCGTTCCTCTTTAAAAAGGTTTTCCTGTACTTTGTTACCCACCACAACCTCAAATTCATACGGCTTTATCATCCGTGGCGCGTTGGAAGTAAAAATGGTAACCAGGTTCTTTTTGCCTTCGGCCTTTACTTTGGCAGCAAAATCGCTCCAGTAGCGCAAAAAGCTATCCATCGTAAAATCATCCCGGGAATCACCTTTCAGGTACGGATCTTCCTCCTCTGCTATTTCTTCTTCTGTTTTGCCAGCATCATTAAGTGAAGGAATTTTCACCGATAATGATGAACCTAAACTTGGGCTCGGAATGAATATTTTGGGTTTCTCGGCAGGTGCCTGCTCCTTTACCGGAGCCGGAGCTTGACTATTCTGAGTAGCCTGCGGCCTGGCAGTGGTATTATATGTTAAAGGAGCATCGCTTAGTACCGATGTATCATTATTGATCTTATTTTCGGGTGCAGGGGGCTTTATTGCTGGGGTATCAGGTTTTTTTTTTAATGACCCGTCGTTAGCGGATGTTGCAGTGAGCGGCGAAACGGCCACATTAAAGGCCGAAGGCAGGTGGCACATTTTGAGCAGCGCCAGCTCAACCTGTAATCGCTGGTTCTTGCTCAGCTTGTAACTGATATCGCACTGGTTGGCAATATTCATGGCCGAAAGTAAAAACGATACCGACCCTGTTTGTGATTGCTGCAGGTATTTATTCTTGATCCCCTCGCTTACTTCAAGCAATTTTAAGGTTGATTGATCTTTACTCACCAGTAAATTGCGGAAGTGTTCGCTTAAACCGGCAATAAAGTGGGCACCATCAAAACCACGCGATAATATCTCATCAAAAAAGAGCAGCGTTTTGGCCGTATCTTCCTGAAGCAGGCTATCGGTTACGTTAAAATAGTAATCGTAATCAAGTATATTAAGGTTATCAATAACCGAGCGATAAGTAACCTTACCACCAGAAAAGCTAACGATCTGGTCAAACATTGACAGGGCATCCCTTAAACCTCCATCAGCTTTTTGGGCTATAATATGCAAGCCATCGGGCTCATAGCTGATGTTTTCCTTGCCGGCAATAGAAGCCAGGTGCGCGGCCATATCCTCAACCCTGATGCGGTTAAAGTCAAATATCTGGCAGCGTGAAAGTATGGTTGGTAATATTTTATGCTTTTCGGTAGTAGCCAGTATAAATATGGCGTAATGAGGTGGTTCTTCCAGCGTTTTCAAAAAGGCGTTAAAAGCCGCCTGTGATAGCATGTGCACCTCATCAATAATATAAACCTTGTAGCGGGCGGCTTGTGGCGGTATCCGTACCTGCTCAATAAGGCTGCGAATATCATCAACCGAGTTGTTTGATGCCGCATCAAGCTCGTGCACGTTAAATGAGTTACCATTTTCAAAAGCCTTGCATGAGGCACATTCGCCGCAGGCTTCGCCATTAGGCTGTAAATTGGTGCAGTTTATTGTTTTTGCCAATATACGCGCACAGGTAGTTTTGCCCACACCACGCGGGCCGCAGAACAAAAATGCTTGCGCTAACTGATTATTTTTAATAGCGTTTTTGAGGGTGTTGGTGATATGTTGCTGACCAACAACGGTTTCAAAAGTAGCCGGGCGATATTTACGAGCCGAAACAATAAAATTATCCACAGCCACGAAGTTAGCAAGAAATTGCTTTAAGTTAAAGTGCCAATAAAACGAATGTGCAAAATTAAAACAGCAGCCTGCTATTGCAGGTCATCATCGGGCAAATGATCATCATCATCCACGCTGTTACCAATAAGGTCGCTTTCAGAATCGAGCCTGTCGTCAAAATCCTCGTCATCCTCATCATCCCAGTCGCCTTCAATATGTCCGTTACCACCCGGTAACATAGTATCAAGAGGGCTCACTGAATGCTGGTTTAAAATTTCGCCCTCGTTATGCGTAAATTTCATAGTTTTAATAATATCGGGCGCAATTTACACAGAGAGTTTGTTCATATTTAATAAAATCATTAAAATATACTTTAAAATAACAATTCATACATAAAACAATTTCATTTTGGCCTTAAAAACATTTGATAAATACAGATAATCTATCTACATTTGCAGCCCGTTTAGTGCGGGTAAATAATTAAAAATCAAATAATAATGCAACAGTACGAAATCGTGATCGTTCTAACCCCGTTGTTATCTGAAGAGGTTGCTAAAGAGGCTAACGCCAAATTCAGCAAAATTTTAACAGATGGCGGAGCCGAAATTGTCCAGGAGGATAATTGGGGTTTGAGAAAATTAGCGTACCCTATTCAGAAAAAAACTACAGGGTACTATCACTTAACTGAATTTAAGGCTCCAGGTGAATTAATTAACAAATTGGAGGTTGAGTTAAGGCGCGATGAGCGTGTTTTGCGTTTCCTGACCATTGCTTTGGATAAACATGCCATCGCTTACAATGACAAAAAACGCAGCGGTGCTTTTAACAAGAAACCAGCAGCTAAAGTGGAGGAAACAAACTAATGGCTAACGAACAAATTAAATACGTTACCGCTCCTAAAGTGGAGGATAACCGTAAAAAATACTGCCGTTTCAAAAAGAATGGTATTAAGTATATTGATTACAAAGACGCAAACTTTTTATTAAAGTTCATTAACGATCAGGGTAAAGTATTACCACGTCGTTTAACTGGTACTTCATTAAAGTTTCAGCGTAAAGTGGCTCAAGCTGTTAAACGTGCACGCCATATTGGTTTATTACCTTACGTTACAGATTCATTAAAATAATAGGAGATTTAAGAAATGGAAGTTATTTTAAAACAAGATGTAAAAAACCTGGGTGATAAAGACGATGTAGTAAACGTTAAACCAGGTTATGGCCGTAACTACCTTTTACCTAAAGGTTACGCCATATTAGCTACTCCAAGCGCACGTAAAGTTTTAGCTGAAAACTTGAAACAAGCTCAGTTTAAACAAGAAAAAATCCGTAAGGATGCCGACGCGATAGCTGCCCGTTTAGAAGGCGTTAAATTGAACATTGGCGCTAAAGCCGGTGAAAGCGGTAAAATTTTCGGTGCCATCAACACTATTCAAATTGCTGATGCATTGAAAAAAGAAGGCTTTGAGGTTGATCGTCGTCGTATTACTTTTGATCAGGAGCCTAAGTTTGTTGGTGATTACATCGCAAACGTAAACCTGCACAAAGAAGTAAAAGTACAGGTTCCTTTCTCAGTTGTAGCTGAGTAATTTATACAGATCCACTTCGGATCATCAATGTAATTTAAAATTTTAGAGGGTGTTTTGTAAAAGCAAAGCACCCTCTTTTTTGTAAGATAATTATTAGTTTCCGTGAAACGCACTGCTCCATCAAATAAAAAAAACGGTCAACGTTCAAAGTCTGGTAACTCCAAATCAAAGTTTAGCGGCATTTTCAAACTCGTGTTCAGGGTATTTAAACTGGTATTTTTACTTTTTGTTGGCCTGAGCCTTTTAGGCGTACTTTTTTATCGCTTTGTAAACCCTCCATTTACCTGGCTCATGATTGAACGTGGTTTTCAGCGCAAAGCCGCAGGTAAAGAGTGGAAGATAGATAAGCAGTGGAAAAACTTTGATGATATATCTGACAACATGAAGCGCGCCGCTGTGGCTGCCGAAGACCAGTCTTTTTTAGAGCACCACGGCTTTGATTTCAGGGCTATTGAAAAAGCTATAGAAAAAAACGCGCATAGCAAAAAACTAATAGGCGGCAGTACCATATCGCAACAGGTGGCCAAAAACGTATTTTTATGGGAAGGCCGCTCTATATTAAGAAAAGGTATTGAAGCTTATTTTACCGTACTGATTGAGGTTTTCTGGAGCAAAAAACGCATCATGGAGGTTTATCTCAATGAAATAGAAATGGGTGATGGTATTTATGGCATTGAAGCCGCCTCGCAAGCTTATTTCCATAAACCGGCAGCTAACCTTACTAAGCACGAAGCAGCTGCTATAGCGGTTATATTCCCCAGTCCGCTGAAATGGTCGGCTACTAAGCCTACCCGTTATTTAAAACACAGGCAATACCTGATCATGAAGAATATGCGCAGGTTGGGGCCGTTGGATTTTTAAGCCCCCTACCCCCTAAAGGGGGAACAAAAGTTTATGCACTTCCAATACTTCCCCTTTAGGGTATTGAGGGGCTACTATTTATACTTCCACATCCTGGTTTTACCTTCGGTAAGCCATTCAATAGCGGTATCCAGGCGTTTTAGGCGGGTGGCATCGGTTTTGGCTTCAGTAAACCATTCTACATATTCTTTTTTATTGGAGTAGCTAAATCCGTCAAAAACTTCTTTAGCGCGGCCATGTTTGGCTAATAATTCGGTAAAATAATCGGGGATAACTAACTCCGCCTTTTCGGTTACGGTCTTTTTAGGTTTAGGATGGGCCTTAACCCCTATCTCGTTCAGGGCTATGCCTTGCAGTATATAATCAATAATTACTTGTTTAGCCGGCAGGTTATCAATACTTGTAAGGCGGCCAAAGCTACCCATAGCGGCCTCTTCGCTGGGGTTGAGTATGCCGTAGGAATCTTTAATAAGCGATGAACGCCAAAAGCCAAAGGCGCAATGTTGTTTAAAGGAAGCCATGTGGCACACCGGGCCTTTGTAATCAAAAAAAGGCATGCCCCATTTAATGGTTTCACCAATCAGCGGCGAAGCTTCGTGTACTACATCGCGGATGTATTCTAATATAGGTTTGGCAAATTCGGCAGACTTGGCAATGTATGCATCTACCCGGCTATCGTATTGTTCCATAAATAAATTTAAAAACAATAGCCTAAATAATGCAAGTCACACATACTTTTTTCATATGTGATGTTTTTTGGTCAATAGCCCCCTAAAGCAACCCCTTTAAATCCGGGCGGTATTTGGAAGTCCAAAACTCTGTTACCCTGATCTCTGCTAACTTGTGTATGTGAAACGGATCTTCGGTAATTATTTTTTCCACTTCCTCTTTGGTGGCTCCCAAGGCGAGGATAATTCCACCGGTACGCGGCTCTTTGCGTCCCCATACCACAAATATGCCTTTTTCGTAGTACTTTTCGAGGTATTCAACGTGCGGAACCATATGCTGGTCTACCTGTTCAAGCGGCACAATATAATTAAGATCGATAATGAACATAGCTTTAAATATTAAGTTATCCGGTTATTGTTTTCTTAATTAGCTATAATAACTTGTTAACTAACAAGGTCTCTGAACAATTGTATATGCCAACTATTTTTAAATGGCACTTCCCATTTGTTTTCCAGCTCTGTTATATTTTGCACCAAGTTGTTGTACACAATAGTTTCGGTATTTATTTTCCCCTGCTTTAACATATCTTCAAAAGCATGGCGGGGCAGCGATTTAATTTCCTCCCCTTCCCGATAAGCCAGGTTAAACCTGTCAAACAGGTTGATATTAAATTTCTGCTCCAGCTGTTTCATAAAATGAACCGATTTATCAATAGAGCAACCGCTGGCACCAGCCTGGCTTTCGTCAACTATCAAAATAAAAAAGCGATTGTACCTTACCTCGCCTTTAGCCTTTAAATGGTTATTATGGGCTGTCCAACTGATGGTAAAATTATCAAGCTCCTGTTGTATTTGCAGGGCTTCCTGATCGGTTAATTTTTTATCGGCCTGATAGACCCAAACCCTTGAGTGTTGAGAAAATTCCATTTACAAAAATATCAATTTATTAACTTCGGGTTACATTTTGTTGTCATGAAAAAAACACTTCTGTCGCAAACAAAAAAAATTCTGCTCGTTTCTCCCATTTTGTTCATAAGCTGGCTTAACTACAGCTTTAAAGCAGAAACCGACGATGCAGAATGGCTGGATTGGAGTAATAAATGCCTTACAGAAACCTACAATCCCCTGCCCGATACCAAATTAAAAAAGTGGGAACTCGCCCTCACAAACGATTATTTTTTGCGCCTGCGAAAAACTTATCAACATGGTAAACAGGAATATTTTTCCTTCAATTTGCACCGCTTAAACAACGTAGAATACCAGGGCGATGACAAGGCCGGCATGCTTCAATTAAGCACCACTGCCGATGATATCATTGTGCAAACTTACGAAGACCCCAAGGGCGATATCGACTCCATGTCGACCACGCTTGAGCTCCCGGTAAGAAACATGAGCCCCGGCCGGTTGGATAGCCTGAAGAACGCGCTTAGTTACTTTAAAGCAAAGGGTTTATAAGTTATTTGCCCTAACGGTGATCTCGGCAATATCCAGCACCTGTATCTCCTGCTCCTTATCCTGATGTTTTACACCATCGGTAAGCATGGTCATGCAAAATGGACATGCTGCGGCTACTACCTGTGCCTTAGCCTCTAACACATCTGCCATACGCTCGGCATTAATTTCTTTTTTACCAGGCTCGGGTTCCTTGAACATCTGCGCGCCACCTGCCCCACAACACAGTCCGTTTGATTTACAACGTTTTAGTTCAACCAGTTCGGCATCTAAAATTTCCAAAGCGGCTCGAGGCGCTTCATATACATTATTACCCCTACCCAAATAACAAGGATCATGGAAGGTGATCTTTTTGCCTTTAAAGCTTTCACCCCCCTCGGCTTTCAGTTTACCCTCGTTTATGAGCTGCTGTATCAATTGTGAGTGGTGGATAACCTCGTAGTTGCCTCCCAGGCCTGGGTATTCGTTTTTAATGGTATTAAAACAATGCGGGCAACCGGTTACTATTTTTTTGACGTTGTACGCATTAAGTACCTCTATATTGGTCATGGCCAGCATCTGGAATAAAAACTCATTGCCGGCACGTTTGGCAGGGTCGCCTGTACAACTTTCTTCCGTACCTAACACAGCATAGCCTATTCCTACATGCTGTAATATTTTACAGATATCACGTGTTATTTTTTGTGCGCGTTCGTCAAAACTACCGGCACAGCCCACCCAGAATAATATCTCCGGCTCCAGTCCTTGCGCGGCCATTTCGGCCATGGTAGGTATTTTTTGGTTCATTAGTTATGCTTTATATGACCGTTGATCAAGCGTTACTCGCTGATCTCTGTTATAAATTCATTTATACTGCTATAATTTTTAAAAGCAATTGCCGAATTAATTGCGTTTAAGCGCTCGAGAATAAGAAGCGCCAATTTTAAAATATCACTCTCTATCCCAAACAGTTTCGCATCCCAGTTAAGGCCTGCCAAAGTTCCATCATCGGCCATGCCCACACACCAGTTTTCCAGAAAGTCTGCCAAAGGAATTTCGACAGGTAAATACCCACGCCAATCGTCCCTGGCACAAATTTTAGCAAGAGCCCTGTCTGACCAAAACGGCACTACAGTAATATCTTCGCTATCGCTTGAATGAGAATTAGCCCATCCATCTTTACTTTTTAAGGCCCAAACCAATTTGGTTGCTGCAACCCGTTCTATAAAGAGTATATATTTTGCTTCAACCTCTGCAGTATCCTGTAACATGCTGTTATCTATTCTAAATCATCAAATTAATTATCCCCGGCCCAGTTAAACCTGTCGGCCTGGCTGTATTTCCAGGGAGCGCCATTATTCTCCACATTACCAAACATGTTGTTCAAACTTGCAGGAGCCTGTGATTCTTCCATCACTATATAGCGGCGCATCTCGGTAATAATTTCCAGCGGATTTATATTTACCGGGCAAGCCTCTGCACATGCATTGCAGGTGGTACAAGCCCAAAGCTCCTCGCGGGTGATGTAGTTGTCCAACAATGTCTTGCCATCGTCATGGTCTTTTCCGTACTTATCCAGGTTGTTGCCAACCTCGGTAACCCTGTCGCGTGTATCCATCATAATTTTACGGGGCGATAAAAGTTTACCGGTAATATTGGCCGGGCATACAGAAGTACACCTGCCGCACTCGGTACAGGTATAGGCCTCCATCAGATTTTTCCAGCTCAGATCAGTTACATCCTTCACCCCAAAACGAGCAGGTTCGCCGGTATTTTCAGGCACAAAAGATGGGTCAAGCATTGCCTTAACCTCATTTGTAACCGAAGCCATGTTGGTAAACTTGCCTTTATTATTCAAATTAGAATAATAGGTATTTGGGAAAGCCAGCAGGATATGGAAATGCTTGGAGTATGGTAAGTAATTCAAAAACGCCAATATGCCCATGATATGAAACCACCAGCACACGCGTTCAATGATCACTAAAGCGCCAGCGTTGTCAGGTAACAAAGGAGCAATCAGCCCTCCTATTGGAAAGCTACCCGCTTCAACGTAGTGGCTAAAGTGTAATAGCTGTAATTTATAATCGGCCGCGTTCATGGTTAAAAAAGCGGTCATGAGCAATATTTCGGTAATGAGGATATAGTTGGCATCAGATTTAGGCCAGGCCGTCATCTCCACGCCCGAAAAGCGTTTTAAATGCACAACATTACGTCTGCACAGGAAAACGATACAAGCCGTAAGCACCAACACAGCCAATAACTCAAACGCTCCTATCAGCAAGCCATATAAACTGCCCAATGGATGCGAAAATATACGGTGCGAACCAAAAATGCCGTCAATCATGATCTCCAGCACTTCAAGGTTTATGATCACAAAGCCTACATAAATGAAAAAGTGCATGATTGCAGCCACAGGTCGTTTCACCATTTTAGTTTGACCCAAGGCTACTTTGGCCATTACTTTCCAACGTAAAGCAGGCTGATCTGAGCGATCTGTATCTTTTCCCAGCAGTATGTTACGCCGTATTTTGGCCACGTTTTTTGAAAACAGGTAAATAGCCAATCCTAAAATGATAATAAATATAGCTTGTGCAATCATTATGCGTGCATAGTATTTTTTCTAAATTCAAAGTTAATTGAATTGTTGAAAGAGAAAAGAGGTTTAGTGCATGAAAAACAGACGTATCGGTAAGTAATTGATTATATGGACTATTGTTTAACAAAACGATAAATTTAGAAGCAATCCAATTATTGGGGAGCTATTTTTCTAAACTTTTTTTAAAAAAAAAGTTTGCAACCATAAAAAAAAAGCTACATTTGCACTCCCGAAACGAAGGAAGGTATCATAGCTCAGTCGGTAGAGCAAAGGACTGAAAATCCTTGTGTCGCTGGTTCGATCCCAGCTGATACCACAAAATCGAGTATCAACTCAAACCAAAACCCTGTAAATCATTGATTTACAGGGTTTTTTCGTTTATACCCAAACGCAAAACTACCCAAAACAACGCATCATATCTGATACCTATTCCGTAACCTGTTTTTGATCTTTAGCTTTGAGGTATTGAAAAGTGATATAATCATCTGTATAACAGTGAATTATACCACATCGAAATAGCATAAAATCAGGGTAATTTTGCGCCATTTTAATACCAAAAAGCTGTTCAAAATGTGCTATAAATTATCAATTAAACGCAAAGGATATGAGAACAGTAAACACCTTCGGCCTGCAATTCCTGATCAGACCGGATAAATTAAAGGACGGAAAAGCGCCTGTATACGCCCGCATTACCGTTAACAGGCAAATTACCCACATTGGGCTAAAACAATACGTAGAACCCCGCTCCTGGGACACCAGGCGGGGATTTGGTAAGGGTAGCAGAGATGAAATACGTGCCCTGAACAATTATTTAGAAGATGTCCGTACTGAAATCGGGGAGTGCTACCGTGAACTGCAACTCAAAAAATTGCCGATTACCGCTGAGGCTATTAAAAACACATTTTTACGTACGGAAGAAATTGAGCATACCTTAAATTATCTTTTTGCTTATCATAATAAAACCGCCGCACATCAGCTTTCCCCAAATACCCTCAGTCATTATGAAACGTCTCAAAAATATTTGAGCTCGTTTATAAAAGAACAGTATCATAAAAATGACCTGCACATTAAAGACGTAAACTTCAAATTCCTAACTGACTTTGAAGTTTACCTCAGGGGTTTAAAACCCAAGGATCATCGAAAAGCCATAGGCAACACAGGCGCGATGACACACCTGATCCGTTTAAAAAAGATGATCAATATGGCCATTAATATGGAATGGATCGGCACAAGTCCGTTTAGGAATTACAAGATCAAGATCAGACACGATGAAAGGGCCCATCTAACTAAAGATGAATTGTTAAAAATGGAGAAAAAAAATTTCGACCTGTACCGGTTAGAATATGTCCGGGATATTTTTGTATTCTGTTGCTACACCGGACTGGCTTACGTAGATGCGATGAATCTGACCCAGGAACAAATAACCAAAGGAATAGATGGCGAACTTTGGATTAAAACCTACCGGCAAAAAACCAAAATCCCTGTCAACACTCCCCTGCTTCCTAAAGCGTCCGCGATAATACTTAAATACCAGGGCGACAACAGGGCCATATCAAACAACAAACTATTTCCTGTGATTTCGAATCAGAAAATGAATAGTTACCTAAAAGAAATTGCAGACCTGTGCAGGATCAAAAAGAACCTCACCTTTCATATAGCGCGGCATACCTTTGCCACCACCGTTACCCTCTCAAACGGAGTTCCTATCGAAACCGTAAGTAAAATGCTGGGACATACCAAAATTGGGACAACCCAAATTTACGCCAGGGTTATCGAACAAAAAATAAGTGATGATATGGCGCAATTAAAGAAAAGACTAACAGCAACGAATACCAGAGGGTAAAAAGGATCATTTATGGTATCGTAAAATGCGATACCATAAATAAATAATTTCAGAAACTATAATTACCATGACAAAATGAAGAAGAATCAAATGGGTCAATCAGTTGATCCGGAGGAAATGACGATTATTGAATTTATCACTGTTAATCAGCTATTTATGCTTTTATAGTCTTTTGAGGTCACCAAATAGGCCACCACCAAAATAACCAAATAATGCTGTTGCTTATTGATAACTAATATATGAATGACATTTTATTTAATGCAATAATCTTCGGTTACCTGTCACATGTTTAATAGGAGCTTATAATAAGCTGCCTTTATTCTATAACAAATCGACATAAAAACAGGGTTTATTTTATTACAAAATTATCATAAATTTGCCCTTATTCTGTTACATACAATCATAACTCCGCTATTATGGCCTTTAAAAGAAGTATTGAAGATTACCTTAATCGCTGGAAATTAAGTACAGCGCGTAAGCCGCTTATCATAAGAGGCGCACGTCAGGTCGGCAAAACCACATTGATACGCGATTTTGCCAAAACGTACACAAATGCTATTGTGCTCAACCTGGAGAAACCGGCAGACCGCCGTTATTTTGATGACTTTGATGATGTTCAAACTATTTTTGAAGCTTTATTTTTAGCACATAATATTCCCTCATCGACTGTCGCAGATACCCTTTTATTTATCGATGAAATTCAGGAGAGCCCCAAGGCGATCCAGTTGTTACGCTATTTTTTCGAAGAAATACCTGCTCTTCATGTTATCAGCGCAGGCTCATTATTGGAGTTTGCCATGCAGAAAGTCCATAGCTTCCCGGTAGGCCGTGTGGAATTCTTATATCTTCACCCGCTAAATTTTCAGGAATATTTGGAAGCGACCGGGAAACAGGCATTGCTAAAGCAATTACAGCAAGTACCGGTAAAAGCTTTTGCACATCAAACGTTAATGGATGCGTTTCATCGTTATGCGATTATAGGTGGTATGCCCGAAGTAATAAAAACAGATGTTGAGAAACGTAGCCTTTCAGATTTAACGGTTATTTATGAAAGCATTTGGAGTACCTATAAAAATGATGTAGAAAAATATACATCCAACGACACGGAAAGGAAAATTATTAAATATTTAATGGATACTGCACCATTGTACCTGGACGAACGTGTAAAGTTTCAGGGCTTTGGAAACTCCGCCTACCGGTCAAGAGAGGTAGGAGAAGCATTTAGAACCCTTGACGAGGCAAAAATCGTACGTTTGATTTACCCAACCACAGACCTGCACCCGCCATTGAAGGCCGATCTGAAGAAAGCGCCGCGTTTGCAATTTCTGGATACTGGACTGGTCAATTACTCTTTAGGCATTCAGGCAGAAATGCTGCCAATGAATGATTTGAATAGTGCTTACAAAGGAGCGGTTATACCTCATTTGGTAACACAGGAACTGATATCTGTTCAAAGTATTTCAGCACATACACCGAATTTTTGGGTGAGAGAGAAAGCCCAGTCCAATGCAGAGGTTGATTTGCTGTACGCTTATGGCAAGTTGGTTATTCCTATAGAAATCAAATCAGGCAGTACAGGCAGTTTGAA
>Ga0247742_10000602_pt1 | contig 28243 bp, 26 predicted proteins | sample UWRJL208509C2_FD_180944 | JGI IMG/M metagenome (GOLD analysis project Ga0247742, IMG submission 180944) | Plant litter microbial communities from Arlington Agricultural Research Station in Wisconsin, United States - UWRJ-L208-509C-2 | ecosystem: Environmental > Terrestrial > Plant litter >...
GACCCGCGACGGTCGGTCGAAGCACGTTCATGGAAAGTCCAGCGTGCCTGGAACCCGAGGGATGATAGGGCGCTGGTCAAGAAGCGGCAAGGTTGGGAAGGGACGTGTTGTCGCAGGCGGCGTGGCGCGGGGCGCCCTCCCGCTATGCAACACACACCCGGGCTCGAGCTCCCCTACAATGGGCGGTCTCCCCATGTCCCCCACCTCCCCGTGAACCCATCGATCCTCCGTCCCGAACTCCCGACTGGCGCCGAGCCGGCGCGCGCGCGTATCACGGCCGCCTGGCTGCGCGACGAAACCGAGGCCGTCAACGACCTGCTGGCCCAGGCCACCCTGCCGCCCACCGAGCGCGAACACGTCATCGACGTCGCCGCCGGCCTGGTGACGCGCGTCCGCGCGCGGGCCAAGGATCAGAGCGCGGTCGAGTCCTTCATGCGCCAGTACGACCTGTCCTCCGAGGAAGGCGTGCTGCTGATGTGCGTGGCCGAAGCGCTCCTGCGCATCCCCGACAAGGCCACGGCGGACAAACTCATCCGCGACAAGCTGGGTGAGGCCGACTGGAAGAAGCACATCGGCCAGAGCGAATCGGTCTTCGTCAACGCGTCCACCTGGGGCCTGATGCTCACCGGCCACCTGGTGAACCTCGCCGAAGAGACCCGCCACGACTTCACCTCCGCCCTGCGCCGCCTGGTTGGCCGCGCGGGCGAGCCGGTCGTGCGCCTGGCCGTTCGCCAGGCCATGCGCATCATGGGTCACCAGTTCGTCATGGGCCGCACCATCAAGGAGGCTCTCGACCGCTCCGCCGAGAAGGAGCACGCGGTCTACCGCTACTCGTACGACATGCTCGGCGAGTCGGCGCTTACCCAGGAGACGGCCGAGCGTTACCAGCAGGACTACCGCGACGCGATCAACGCGCTCGGCGCCCGAGGTCCGTTCAAGAACAACCTCGAAGCGCCGTCGATCTCGGTGAAGCTCTCGGCACTGCACCCCCGCTACGAGGTTGCCAACCGTGCGCGCGCACGCCTCGAACTCGGCGCCAAGCTGCTCGAGCTCTCGCAGCTCGCCTTCAAGAATGGCATCGCGCTCTCGGTGGACGCCGAAGAAACCGACCGGCTCGAGCTCTCGCTCGACATCATCGGCGACGTCTTCGAACACGCGTCGCTGGAGGGCTGGAACGGACTGGGCATCGTCATCCAGGCGTACCAGAAGCGCGCACCTTTCGTTATCGACTGGGTCACCGAGAAGGCACGCGCCACCGGCCGCCGCTGGTTCGTGCGCCTGGTCAAGGGCGCCTACTGGGACGCCGAGATCAAGCGTTCGCAGGAAAACGGGCTCACGGGTTATCCGGTGTATACGCGCAAGCCGAACACCGACGTCTCCTACCTTGCCTGCGCACGCCGCCTGTTCGCCGCCGGCGGCGACGCGGTGTACCCGCAGTTCGCCACGCACAACGCGCATACCATCGCCGCGATCAACCATCTGGCGCAGGGCCGTCCGTACGAAAACCAGCGCCTGCACGGCATGGGCGCGGATCTCTACGCCGAGGTGATCGGCAAGGACAAGCTCAACGTGCCCTGCCGCGTCTACGCCCCGGTAGGTACGCATGAAGACCTCCTGCCCTATCTCGTGCGCCGCCTGCTCGAGAACGGCGCCAACACCAGCTTCGTCAACCGCGTGGTCGATGAGAGCGTGCCGGTGCGCGACCTCGTCGCCGATCCGTGCGAGACGGTGCGCGCCTTCGCCTCCATCCCCCATCCCCGCATCCCCCTGCCGGTCAATCTGTACGGTGAACTTCGGAAGAATTCCATGGGCATGAACTTCGCTAACGACAACGAGCTGCACGAGCTCGCCGACGCCGTCAACCGCCACAGTGGTCCGTGGACCGCCGCTCCGCTGGTCGCCGGTGGCGCCACGGCTGGTACGAAGGTCGAAGTGACCGATCCGTCGGATCGCCGCCGCATCGTCGGTACCGTCGAGAACACGGACCCGGCCCTGGTCGATCGCGCCCTGTCCGCGGCGGTGAAGGCGCAGCCCGCCTGGGATCGCCTGCCGGCCGCCAGCCGCGCCGCGATCCTCGAGCACGCCGCCGAGCAGCTCGAGCACAACCGCGCCGAGTTCATCGCGCTGTGCGTGCGCGAAGCCGGCAAGAGCCTGCCCGATGCCATCGCGGAAATTCGCGAGGCCGCCGACTTCCTGCGTTACTACGCGACCATGGCGCGCCGCCTGTTTGGCCAGCCCGAACAGCTGCCCGGCCCCACCGGCGAGAGCAACCAGCTGTTCCTCAACGGCCGTGGCGTGTTCGTTTGCATCAGCCCCTGGAACTTCCCGCTGGCGATCTTCCTCGGCCAGGTGGCCGCGGCGCTCGCCGCCGGTAACGCCGTCATCGCCAAGCCGGCCGAGCAGACCGCGCTAATCGGCTATGCGGCCGTGAAGCTCCTGCACGCCGCGGGCGTACCCACCGACGTCCTCCAGTACATGCCGGGCGATGGCGCTACCGTTGGCGCCGCCCTCACCCGCGACCCGCGCGTCGCCGGCGTCGCCTTCACCGGCTCGACCGACACCGCCTGGGCGATCAACCGCGCACTCGCCGCACGCAACGCGCCGATCGCCGCGCTGATCGCCGAGACCGGCGGCCAGAACGCGATGATCGCCGACTCGTCGGCACTGCCCGAGCAGATCGTCAAGGACGTGATCGCTTCGGCCTTCCAGTCCGCCGGCCAGCGTTGTTCGGCGGCACGCGTGCTGTTCGTGCAGGAAGACATCGCCGACAAGGTCACCGCAATGCTCGCCGGTGCCATGGCCGAGCTGAAGATCGGTGACCCGGGTCTGCTCTCGACCGACGTCGGCCCGGTGATCGACAACGACGCACTGCAGATTCTCGTCGACCATGCCGCGCGCATGGACAAGGAAGCGAAGAAGATCGGCGAAGTGCCGCTCAACGACGCCACCGCGAACGGCACGTTCTTCGGTCCGCGCGCTTACGAAATTCCGTCGCTCGACATGCTCACCCGCGAAGTGTTCGGCCCGGTACTGCATGTGATCCGCTGGAAGGGGTCGGAGCTGGACAAGGTGGTCGAGCAGATCAACGGCACCGGCTTCGGCCTCACGCTCGGCATCCACAGCCGCATCGACGACACCATCGACTACATCCAGAGTCGCGCGCGCGTCGGCAACTGCTACGTCAACCGCAATCAGATCGGCGCAGTGGTCGGTGTGCAGCCATTCGGCGGTGAAGGCCTCTCCGGCACCGGCCCGAAGGCCGGCGGCCCGCACTACCTGCTCCGCTTCGCCGGTGAGCGCACGCTCACGATCAACACCACGGCCGCTGGTGGCAATGCATCGCTGCTGACGATCGGCGAGTAAAGCCAGCGAAATGCTCGTGTAGGAGTCGATTCATCGGCGAAGGGCGCCCGCGGCAAGCTTTCCCGCTGCCGCGGGATCGCCGATGAATCGGCTCCTGCATGGCGTTCTCTGCGCACGCAGGCCGCGCCTACAACGAAAGTTATATTGCCAAAGCGAGGCATTCCTGTGCCTCCTGACAGGACATCGCGCCGACCGGAACTCGGCGCCCATCCATCCTGGAGGGCCGTGACATGACGTCGCAGGTGTCCGCTACATCCGTTGTACCCGCCGTTCGATCCGCAGCCGCAACCCCATCCGTGCCCGGAAAGCGTTCGTTCCCCGGGCGGACACAGGACAGCGAGCGCCTGCTGGCCTTCATGACGACCCAGCAAGGGGATACGACCGAGCTGGGCGCGCTTGCATCAAGTCCCCTGGACGATGTCTTCCTGGATGCGTCTCCCCGCACAATCCGGGCCGGCGAGATGCTGGAGCTGCCGAGAATGCTGATCGTGGCAGTGAACGCCGATGTCATCCTGGATCAGACGAAAGAGGGATTCATGGTGACGGGCACACTCGGAAGGAATAACGAGTGCCGACTCATCTTTCGCCACGCGTATGGCCGCGTGCGCAGCGATGTACGCGTTCCCAGTGGCGCCGCGGAATCCCGCATCACCTTCCTTAGCTCGCCCCGCCAGAAGTCGTCGGCCCTTGGGGAACTTCACTCAATGAACCTGTGCCGCCCCTTGCAGGGGTTGCGTGGCAATGCCGGCGGCTTTTCGACAACGCTGGATTACCGCGCCGACCCGCTCAACGAAGTCCAGGGCATCCTGTGGCGCGGTGGCTTGCTGCAGATATCACGGATCAGCCTCTCGCCTTAGCATTCCATGTGAACCAGGGATCGTCAGCCGAGCGGCGCAATGCGCCGCTCGGCTGTTCGCGACTCACTTCAGCCCACGATCCTTCAGCATCGGCTCGATGCTCGGCTCCTTGCCGCGGAAGTCGCGGTAGAGCTTGCCCAGTTCCTCGGTGTTGCCGCGCGAGAGAATCTTGTCGCGGAAAATCTGGCCGTTCTCGCGGGTCAGGCCACCGTGCTCCTTGAACCACTCGAAGGCGTCGGAATCGAGCATCTGCGTCCACAGGTACGCGTAGTAGCCCGCGGCGTAGCCGTTACCCCAGATGTGCTGGAAGTAGCTCGAGCGGTAACGCGGCGGCACCTGGGCGAGCGTGAAGCCGGCCTTCTTCAGGGCATTCGCTTCGAACGTGTCGACGTCCTGCTTCGGTGTACCCGGGGCAATCATGTGCCACTGCATGTCGAGAAGGGCGGCCGAGATCAGTTCGCTCATCGCGTAGCCCTGGTTGAAGCTCTTCGCCTTCTTGATCTTGGCGACCAGATCATCCGGCATGGCGGCGCCAGTCTGGTAGTGCTTGGCGTAGTTGGCGAACACCTTCGGATCGGACGCCCACTGCTCATTGAACTGCGACGGGAACTCGACGAAGTCGCGCGCCGTGTTCGCACCGGACAGCGACGGGTACTGCGCAGCGGCGAACATGCCATGCAGCGCGTGACCGAACTCGTGGAACATGGTGGTGACATCGTCGAACGAGAGCAGCGCGGGCTGGCCGGCGGCCGGCTTGGTGAAGTTGGCGACGTTGTACACCACCGGCTTCAGGCCGAACAGCTTGGACTGGTCGACGAAGTTGCTCATCCACGCGCCGCCGTTCTTGTTGTCACGCTTGAAGTAGTCGCAATAGAACAGCGCCATGGAGGTGCCGTCCTTGTCGAACACTTCGAACACGCGCACATCCGGCTGGTAAACCGGGATGTCCTTGCGCTCCTTGAAGGTGAGGCCGTAGAGCTGGTTGGCCGCGTAGAACACGCCGTTCTGCAGCACGTTGTCGAGTTCGAAGTACGGCTTGACCTGCGCCTCGTCGAGATCGTACTTCGCCTTGCGGACTTTCTCCGCGTAGTGATCCCAGTCCCATGCCTGGACCTGGAAGCCGCCCTTATCCTGGTCGATCACCTGCTGGATGTCCTTCGACTCCGCGGTGGCGCGGGCGACGGCGGCCGGCACGAGGCGCTCCATGAACTTCTCGGCGGCGGCCGGCGTCTTGGCCATCTGGTCGTCGAGTTTCCAGGCGGCGTAGTTCGGGAAGCCGAGCAGTTTGGCGCGGTCGGCGCGCAGCTGGGCGATGCGCGTGATGATCTCTCGCGTATCGTTGGCGTCGCCGTGTTCGGCGCGCTCCCATGAGGCCTTGAACAGCTTCTCGCGGGTGTCGCGGTCGTTCATGCCCTGCAGCACCGGCTGCTGCGTGGTGTTCTGCAGCGTGATGACGTATTTGCCATCGAGCTTGCGGTCCTTCGCGGCCGCCTCGGCGGCGGCGATGTCGCCTTCGGACATGCCATCGAGCGCGTTCTTGTCGTCCACCACCAGGGCACCGGCCTTGCTCGCGGCGAGAAGCTGGTTGGTGAACCTCGTGCTGAGGGTCGACTCTTCCTTGTTGAGGTCCTTCAACTTGGTCTTGTCGGCCTCGGACAGCTTGGCGCCGGCATGGACGAAGTCGTCGTACGTCACCTTGAGCAGGCGGGCGGACTCCGGGTCGAGCTTGAGCGAATCGCGCTTTTCATACAGGGTTTCAACGCGCTTGAAGAGCTTGTCGTTGAGATACATCGCATCGCTATGCGCGGCGAGCTTCGGCGATTCGTCTTCGTCGACCTTCTGCAGCGTGTCGTTCGTGTTGGCCCCGGTCAGCGCGCTGAACACGTTCTGGGCGCGCTTGAGCAGCACGCCCGACCTTTCGATGGCGACGATGGTGTTGTCGAAGGTGGGCTCATCCGCCGAATTGGCGACGGCCTCGACCTCGGCCAGCTGCTGCTTCATGCCTTCTTCGATGGCCGGCTGGAAGTCGGCATCCACGATCTTGTCGAACGGCGGCGCCTGGAAGGGCAGCTCGCTCTGGGTCAGCAGCGGATTCACGTGCGCAGCCGGTGCGGCGGGAGCCGCCGCCGTTTCCGCGGCCGCTGCGGTGCCTGCGGGCGCGGGTGCGGCAGCCTTGTCGGCGTCGTTAGACGAGGAGCAGGCGGCGGTGAGGGCGATCGAAGTGGCGATCACTAGGCTACGGACCTTCAGCATGGGCAGCGAATCCCTGACGGTGGGCAAAGCGGCGACTCTAGCGGCGCGAGGCCACCGAGGACAACCGCCATCGGTCAGGGGATCTGTCAGGGCGTCAACGGGTGTCGCGCAGCTCCCAGCTCGAACCGATCAACAGGTTCAGGCGGTGCTTGACGATCCGCATGGGCAGGTTCGTGGTCAGCTGCACGTCCGTACGGTCGTTCGAAAGCTCGCCACTGGCCGATGCGCTGGCGTCGGTGACGCCCAGGCTCGGATCGACTTCGTCCGGCTCGGGCTGCTTGGCACGCCAGCGCTGGAACAGGCCGTCGCTGCGCATGGCATCGGCGATGTCGGTGGCCAGCTTTTCCGGGCCGATGCCTTCGAAGGAAAGCTCCGGGTCGGGGCCCTTCGCCTTGCTCATGTCTTTTACGGAGAGGAAATAGGTCGTCATGGGGTCTTAGTTAAGCCGGTGCGCGTGAATTTGCCGTCAGCCGAGCAGGTCAAGATCGAGCAGCAACGCCGCATCGCGCGGCGCCACGCGATACGGCAGCACGCCGATGCATGGGGCCGGCAGCAGATCGCGCAGCGTGGCGATGTTCTCCTCGCGCAGCGGCATGTCCGATTCGACGACGTTGGCGATCCAGCCGGCGAGCCGGCAACCATCCGCTTCGATGGCACGCGCGGTCAGGCGCGCATGACTGATGCAGCCCAGGCGAATGCCCACCACGAGGATCACCGGCAGGTCCCAGCGCCGCGGGATGTCCTCGGTCGACATGCCGGCGCCCAACGGCACCATCCAGCCGCCGACGCCCTCGACGATCACCCGGTCGTAATCGCGGGCGAGCGCGGTAAATCCCGCATCCAGCGATGGCCACTCGATGGGGCGCCGTGCGCGCGCCGCCGCCAGATGCGGCGCGACCGCCTCCTCGAGCGCGATCGGATTGACCAGCGCGTACGGCGGCGTCGGCGAACTCGCCGCCTGCAGGTCGAGTGCGTCCTGGTTGCGCAGGCCTTCAGCGTGCCGGGCGGACCCGCTGGCGACCGGCTTCATGCCGGCGACGCGTTCGCCGGTCTCCCGGAACGCGTAGACCAGGGTCTGCGCCGCGTGGGTCTTGCCGATACCGGTATCGGTACCGGCCACGAAGAAGTGTCGTGACATGGGGCCTGGAGCCTTGCGGGGGCGGGGACGTGGCACCATACACGGTCCCAGATACCGAATTCACCGGATACCGTCATGTTCGAAGCCAAGGCCATCGCCACCGACGACAAAGCCACCCTGTACGCGGAGCTGGTGCAGCAGGCGCAGGGCCTGCTTGCCGGGGAGCCGGACATGATTGCCAACGCCGCCAACTTCGCCGCGCTGGTGTTCGACGCCGTGCCCGACATCAACTGGGCCGGCTTCTACCTGTTCGACGGCAAGGAGCTGGTGGTCGGTCCGTTCCAGGGTAAGCCGGCCTGCATCCGTATCGCGATCGGGCGTGGCGTCTGTGGCACCGCCGCGCAGACGCGCGAAACCCAGTTGATCCGGGACGTCCACGAATTCGCCGGTCACATCGCCTGCGACGCGGCCTCCAATTCGGAGATCGTGGTGCCGCTGGTCAGGGCCGACGGCAGCCTGCTCGGCGTCTGGGACGTGGACAGCCCCTCCATCGCGCGTTTCGACGACGAAGATCGCAAGGGCATGGAAGCGCTGTGCCGCGTCTTCATGGCGACCCTGGGCTGAGCCGGGGCGCCCGGGCCGATGCGGCGCGGGTCAGAGCTCGTGCGGTCGCGGCGTTGCCAGTAGCTGCATGACGCGCGCGCGGGCCTCTTCGACACCGGTCTTCGCGCTCGAGGAAAAGACCTGCGCCGTACCCGGCACGTTGTTGTCGCGGAAATGCTTGCGCATGGCGTCGAGCGCCTTCTGGGCCTGGCTGCGCGAAATCTTGTCGGCCTTGGTCAGCAGCACGTGGCAGGGCAGCTGGGTGTCGGCGCAGAACTGGAGCATCGTGGCGTCGAACTCTTTCAGCTCGTGGCGGATATCCACGATAAGCACGATACCGCGCAGGCTGCGGCGCATTTTCAGGTAGGCATCGATCTCGCCGCGCCAGTGCTTGCGCATCGCTTCGGGCACTTTCGCGTAGCCATAGCCGGGGAGGTCGACCAGCCGGCTATCGAGTGGCTCGGCGCCCTCGACTTTCAGCCGCGGCAGATCGAACACGACCATCAACTGGGTGCGCCCTGGCGTCTTGGACGTGCGCGCCAGCGCGTTATGACCGGTCAGCGCGTTGAGCGCGCTCGACTTGCCGGCGTTCGAGCGCCCGGCGAAGGCCACCTCGGCACCCTGGTCGAAGGGCAGCTGGACGATTTCGTGGGCGGCCAGCACAAAGGTGGCGCCGTTCAGCGGATTGGAAGACATGGGGGGATAGCCCGCCGGGCGGGAAAAACAATGGTCGGGCAGTGTATGCGATACAACGCCCCGTCGCGCGCCGATGCGGTTTGACCCGGCTCTCCCGGGCCCCTCATAATCTTTTGGTTGCGGCGCGTGGGGAAGCGCGCCCGATCCAGAAGCATCCCCCTTGGAGAGACTTATGAAGTTTCGGCACGCCGCCGCTGCCATCACCGCGATGCTCGTCATGAACATAGCCGCGGCCCAGACCGCAGCACCCGCCAAACCGGCCGCCGCGCCGGCGCCGGCGACCACCGCAGCGAAGCCAGGGGCGAATCCGGCGACCGATCCGGCCACGCCGGGCATGCCGACGAACCAGACGGCTACCGTAGCGCCCGGCGCCGACGCGACCGCTGCGGTCAAGCCGGGCGATGCCACCGCCGGCCAGGGCAAGGCGGCCGCATGCGGTGCCTGCCACGGCATGGACGGCAACTCGACCGATGCCCAGAACCCGCGCCTGGCCGGGCAGAGCGAGCAGTACATCGTCCGCCAGCTCACCGACTTCAAGGCAGGCAAGCGCCAGAACCCGATCATGATGGGCATGGCCGCGCCCCTCACACCGCAGGACATGCACGACATCGGTGCCTACTTCGCCAAGCAGAAGTCCTTGCCGGGCGTCGCCGACAAGGCCCTCGTCGATCAGGGTCAGGCGCTTTACCGCGAAGGCGATACCGCGCGCGGCATCCCCGCATGCATGGCTTGCCATGGTCCGGATGGCCGCGGTAACCCGGGCGCCATGTACCCGCAGCTGACAAGCCAGCACGCCAGGTACATCGAGGCCACGCTGAAGTCCTGGCACGACGGCACCGCGTGGGGCGACGACGCGCACGCGAAGATCATGCCCTCCATCGCGCAGAAGCTGGACGAGAAAGACATCGCCGCGCTGGCCAGCTACATCGAAGGCCTGCACACGAACGAAGCAGCGGACGCACCCGCGACACGCTGATGGCGTTAAAGTTGGAAGATCGAACGGGCCCCTTCGGGCCCGTTCTCGTTTAGAAGGTTAGAAAAGGAATCCCTGATGCGACTGCGCCTTCCCCTGCTCTGCGCCGCCCTGATCGGTCTGGCGGCCTGCGGCTCCGGTAACAACGATACCGCTGCGACCCCGACGACTCCCCCTGCCGCCACCACGGCCCCGGCCCCCGCCACGCCTGCGCCGGCGGCCACCACCGCGCCAGCGACATCCGGCAGCACGGCCAGCGCCGCCGCGACACCGGCCCCGTCAACGGATCCAGACGACGCTAACCGCCCCGCCCCCAAGCCCTTCGTGGATGAGGGCAAGTGGGTCGAAGGGAAGAACTACTTCCGCATCGATCCCGCCCAGCCGACCAGTTCGCCGGGCAAGATCGAAGTCACCGAGGTGTTCTCCTACGGCTGCCCGTTCTGCTACCAGTTCAACGGCCTTGTCGAGCAGTTGGCAAAAGACCTGCCGCGTGGCGCGGTCATGACCTACACGCCGGCCTCGTTCCGGCCCGACGAGAACTGGCCGCTCCTGCAGCGCGCGTTCCTCACCGCCCAGGCGCTCGGCGTCGCGAAGCAGAGCCATGACGCGATGTTCGACGCAGTGAACAAGGGCGAGCTGAACATCATCGACAGCAGCACCGAACGTCGGAAGCCGCAGTCCGCCTGGCCGACCATCGACGATGTCGCCAAGGTCTACGCGAAGTTCGGCATCAAGCCGGAGGACTTCGTCGCCACGGCCAATTCCTTCACCATCAACACCAAGATGAAGCGCGCGGATGAACTAGTGCGCGCCTACGAGGTCGATGGCACGCCGGCGATCATCGTCAACGGCAAGTACCGCCTGTCGCCTACCAGCGCCGGTGGCTATCCGCAGGCCGTCGAGCTCACCCAGTGGCTCGTCAGCAAGGAAGCCGCGGGTAAGTAACCGCGTTCTCGACCTCTCCCGGAGATTTTCATGTTCAAGCGTCTCTCGCTCCTGTTTGTCGGCCTGACCCTGGCGACGGCCTGCTCGGCGGGTCCGGCCGATCCGGCCGCAGATCCGTACGCCGGCAAGTACGAAACGATTGCTACCCCGCAACGTCTCGACCCCAAGAACGGCAAGGTCGAAGTGGTCGAGGTGTTCTCTTACGGCTGCATCCACTGCGCGCACTACGAGCCGCAGGTGGAAGACCTGCAGAAGAAGCTGCCGAAGGGCGTGGTTTTCCACGCCATCCCGGCCGCTTTCAACGATGCATGGCTGCCGTATGCACAGGCTTACTACGCCGCGCAGAAGCTCAAGGTCGATCCGAAATCGCATGCGGCCCTGTTCAAGGCGATCCACGAAGACCACTACCCGATCCACACGATCGATGAGCTGGGCGACTGGTACGCGAAGAACTATGGCGTGGATAAGGCCAAATTCGTCGAGGCGGCCACGAAGGACGACACGATCCGCCAGCGGATCCTTGCCGACGGCAAGCTGATCCAGGGCTGGGGTATCGACGGCACGCCGTCCATCGTCATCAATGGTAAGTACCGTCCTTCGAACTTCAAGGATTTCGACGAACTCAACGCCATCACCCTGTCCCTGGTGGACAAGGAACTGAAGGGCGGCAAGTAAGTCGCCCGGCCGATACCGATGCCCCCCGTTCACACCACGGGGGGCATCCTCGGCAGTCACGGCCCGACGTGGTAACCATCGCGAAACCCATGACCCGCTCCCCGCCGAACCCGTCCCCCGCTCCCGAGCGCACCCTGCGTCTGCTGAGCTGCAACATCCTCGCCGGCGCCAGCGTCCAGCGTTACAGCGACTACGTCACGCGCAGCGTCAACGCCGTGTTGCCGGGTCGATCGAAGCTGGCCAATCTGGATTCGCTGGCCGAGCTGCTCCATGAATTCGACGTGGTCGGCCTGCAGGAAGCCGACGCGGGAAGCCTGCGTTCCGGGTTTCTCAACCAGACACGCTACATCGCCGAAGCGGCGGGCATGCCGTTCTGGAGCCACCAGCCGAACCGGCCGATGGCCCGTGTCGCCCACTCGGCGAACGGCCTGCTCAGCCGGATCGAACCCAGCGAAGTCATCGACTACCCGCTGCCGGGCCGTATCAAGGGCCGCGGTGCGCTGTTCGTAAGATTTGGCGAAGGTACGGATGCCCTGGTGATGGTCGTCGCCCATCTCTCGCTCGGTGCGGCGGCACGCATGGGCCAGCTCGCCTTCATCGCCGAATTGCTGGCGCCCTATCCGCACGCCGTGCTGATGGGCGATCTGAACACCGAGCCGACCAGCCCTGAAATGCGCGTACTGTTCGACAAGACGGCCCTGCAGATGCCGACCGTCAACACCCTCACCTTTCCCAGCTGGAAACCGCGGCGCGCGCTCGATCACATCCTGACCTCGGCGGACATCAAGCTCGAACGCACGTGGACATTACCCCGGGCCTTCTCCGATCATCTGCCGCTAGCCGCCGAAATCCGTCTGCCCCTGGCACTGGCCGAGGCAGCTGGCGCATTCCGACCGAGGTAACCGTTTCATGAAACCCACCCTGCGCGCCGCCCTGCCCTGGGCTGTCATCGTCCTGGTCGCCCTCGCTGCCGCGTGGCTTCGGTATGGCTTCATCGAGCCGTCCGACATGGCGCACGTGTGCGAGGGCGCCAATGGGCCGTGGTGGTGCGGAACACGTGCGCTCGTCGTGCAGGGCTTCCTCAGCTATGGCTATGGCTATGCGGCGGTGCTGATGGCGCTCGTGGCTCTGTTCTGGCGCAACACGGCGGCTGCCGTGCTCGCCGCGAGTGTCGGCGTGATCGCGTTGCAGCTGTATTGCTATGAGGGTGGTGCACTGGCATTGCTGATCGGAGCGCTGCGACTCGTCCGCGTGCAGTACGACCGTCAGCAGGTCGTCGCCGAGGCCTGACGGGCTAGTCGCGCCGCGCCCGGTACCAGGCTGTCAGCACGGGCAAGGCCAGGGCGAGATTCAGCAGCATCCAGCCCCAGGACACCGCGTTCGCGCCTACTTCCTGCACCACTACCGCAATGCCGAGACCGGCAATCCAGATGCCAAGCAGTCGTTCTTCGACCAGCGGCATGAGGATGTCCTCACGCGTGCGCAAGATCGCGAGCAGCAGGAAGCCCACGCAGGGCAGGGCGAACAGGCCGATCGGGAAATCGCGATAGCGGCCGTTGAACACCATCAGGATGCCGTACAGCGCGAGCACGAACATCCAGAAGAAGCGCTGCGGCGTGAATGCGTCCGACCAGGCGATGCCGAGGCGGCGGCGTTCGACCGGAGGTGGCGCGATCGCCGCGGGATTGACCGGGGACGCCAGACGCGACGCGACGACGCGCGACAGCGACAGCGCGGTCAGCAGTGCAACAACGCCGATGATCGCTCCGGTCGCCCATTCCACGTCGTTGCGGCTGGAGAACAGGAGCAGACGCGCATGGGCGGCCAGCGCCGTACCGGTGGCAAACCCGGCAAGCACCAGCGCGACCCAGCCCGATGCACCGTGCCAGCGGCGACGAAACGCGCCGACCACCAGGAACAGCAGGGCACCGATACCGCCCGCACCGATCGCCCAGGTCCAGCGGGGCTCTTCGACAATGGGGCCCTGCATGGCGAACTTGGGTTTGGCGTCGACATCGAAGATGCCCCAGTAGCCACCCACGGTACCTTCGAGGTCGCGCTTCCACGGCTGGTCGAAGGCCTCGATGACGTTGTACGGCATGTCGACGGTGGCGGCATAGTTGAGGAATTCACGCATGTAGCGCGCCTCGTTGACCAGACTCGCACTCGCGTCGCGGCGCGTGCGTCCCTGGCTGGGCCAGCCGGTCTCGCCGATCATGATCGACTTGCCGGGGAACTCGCGTTTCATGGCCTGATACACGTCGGCGACGTGGTGCACCGCGTCCGCAGGTGCGACCGGTTCGTCTTCCCAATACGGCAGGATGTGGATGGTGATGTAGTCGGTGTCCTTCGCCAGCTCCGGGTGCTTCTTCCAGAACTCCCAGACGTCCGCGTAGGTAACAGGCACATCCGTTGCGGCGTTCACACGCGCGATGTAAGCGCCGAGGGCCTTGGGCGACAGTTCGCCTCGCAGCAGCACCTCGTTGCCGACGACGATGCCGCGCAGGGTGTCGTGATCGCGACGCGCCGCATCCAGAGCGAGCTTGATCTGTTGCTCGTTCGCTTCCGGATCGCGGCCCAGCCACACACCCATCAGCACCTTCATGCCGTAGCGCCCCGCGATGTCCGGCACCGCTTCCAGCCCCTGGTTCATGGCATAGGTGCGCACGCAATCGAAGCGGGTCGACAGCGCCTTCAGATCGGCTTCAACGCGCTCGCGCGAAACGAAGGCGCGAGGGTCCATGGGGTTCTCGCCTTTCAGGCGGAAGGGTGCATACGAGACACAGGCGATCCGCGTCGTGGGCGAATCCGGCAACGGAATGGGGCGACCGAGTAGCCACCAGTAACCGGCCCCGAAAAGGGCGGCGAGAACGAGAACGATCCATGCGAGCGGTCGCGCTAGGCGCGCGTAAGGCGTGAGTGGCGGCATCCCGCTAGCTTAACGGGCTGCAGCCGTCAGGGCGATTCCGGGCGGAAGCCTTCGTTCATCCGACCTGCGCACCACCTTCCCTTACAATCGGGCGATACGTCCCCGTATCCCGTAAAGGAAGACCCGATGGCATTCGCCCCGGCAGCACGATGCGTCGATCGCTCCCTCCGCCTGCTTGGCGGACTCGCTCTCGCCGTCTGCGGGCTCGCCATCAGCCTGTCCGCCTCGGCCAGCGGCACCGACGCCGAACGCGCCCGTTTTCGCCAGGCTTATGCCGTCGCCCAACAGGGAGGTGATGCGTGGCGCGCGCAGGCCAGCGGCCTCGAGGGCTACGTGCTCTTTCCTTACCTGGAAGCGGCATCGCTGGAACATGACCTGCGCACACTGGATCACGCCCCGGTGGATGCCTATCTGGCGCGATACCTGGGGATGATCCCCGCGGCCGACCTGCGCAAGGATTTTCTCGGTGAACTGGCACGTCGCAAGGATTGGACGACATTCCGTGCCATGTATCAGCCGGGCCTCGGCGAGGCGCTGACCTGTTTTTCCCTGCAGGCAAAGCTCTCGCTGGGTGAGCCGCTGGTCTTCGAGCGTGACATCGCCGACCTGTGGAAGAAGGCAAGCCTGCCCAGTGCCTGCGATCCGGTGCTGTCCGCCGCCCACGATCAGGGGCTGCTGACGCCCGAGCGCGTGTGGGCCCGCATCCAGGTCGCAGCGGAGGCCGGAAAGGGTGGCACCGTGGCCGCGCTGGCCCCATGGCTGGCCGCCGATGACGCGATCGCCGCCCAGCGCATCGCCCAGGCTCTCAACGACCCCGCCACGGCGCTGCGCGATGCGGCGAGCTGGCCCGATACGCCCCGTCATCGCCAGGCCGTGACCCTGGCCTTGCAGCGCATGGCCAGGAAACAGTCCACCGTCGCCGATGGCGCATGGAGTTCGCTGTCCTCGCACTTCACGCTGAGCGAGCAGCAGCGAGGAGCGATCGAGAATGCGCTGGCGCTGTTCCATGCGACGGATTTCGACGAATCCGCGCTGGACCGCCTGGCCGCCCTCCCGCCGGGCGCACAGACCGACGCCACGCGCGAGTGGCGCGTGCGCGTGGCGCTTGCTCGACAGGACTGGACCGCGGCGCTGGCGGCGCTGGATGCCTTGGGGGAATCGCAGAAGGACGATGGGGAATGGCGTTATTTCCGTGCCCTGGTCCTGGGCAGACTCGGCCGGCAGGGTGAGGCGAAAGCGCTCTATCAGTCGGTATCCCAGGAAGCGACCTACTTCGGTTTCCTTGCCGCGGACCGCATCGATACGGCGTATGCCATTTGCCCGTCCACCATGGCGACCGACGAACGCCGCGAGGCGGCGCTGCTCGCCGAACCGGGGCTGGATCGCGCCTTCGAACTTTACGCGGTGGGGCTGCAGAAGCTGGCCCGGCGCGAATGGGCGGCTGCCCTCGCCGGCCGCGACGCCGATACCCAACGTCTCGCCGCCGATCTCGCCTTCCGCAAGGGCTGGTACGACCGTGGCGTCTTCGGATTGTCATCCGGCGATGCCCTGCGCCTTTACGAACAGCGTTTCCCGCTCGCCCGGCAGGACGGCGTGGTCGAGCAGGCCAGCCAGGCCGGGATCGAGGCGCCCTGGGCGTACGCGATCATTCGCGCTGAAAGCGCATGGATGACCGATGCCCGCTCCGGCGCGGACGCACGCGGACTGATGCAGCTGCTTCCCGGTACGGCCGCCCTCGTCGCCAAACGCAACGGGCTTTCCTGGTCAGGCGGCGAAAGCCTGTACGACCCGAGCACCAACATCGTGCTCGGCACGCGCTATCTCGCACAGATGGCGGAGCGCTACAGCGGCGCACCCTGGCTCGCCAGCGCGGCCTACAACGCGGGTCCGAACAAGGTCGACCAGTGGCTGACCGCCCGCGGCACGCTGGACCCGGACCTGTTCGTCGTCAGCATCCCGTACAAGGAAACCCGCGAGTACGTCGCACGCGTGATGGCCTTCGCGGTGATCTACGACTGGCGCCTTACCGGCAATGCGCTGCCGATCACGTCACGCATGACACGGATCGGCAGCACCTACTCGCTGCCCTCGGCGAGCGCCGTACGCAAGCCGGTCACGTGCCCGTCGCCCGCGGCAGCCCGCAGCGCGACAATCGCAGTCCCTGCGGCGCCCGCCGTCATGCAGCCGGCACCGGCCGCAGCGACGTCGGCACCCGGCTCACCGGACGCCCAGCCATGACCTGCTTGGCGGCAGGCCCTTACGGGCCTAGGCTGGCGCCATGAAAACCCAACGGATCGTGATTCTCGGAGGCACCGGCTTCGTCGGCGGAACGCTCATACCGCGGCTGGCCGCGGACGGGCATGAACTGATCCTGCTCTCGCGCAACCGGCAAGCCCGCCGGCATAGTGCCGTTGGCCGCAATGTCACGGTGGCCAGCGCCGACGTTTACGATCCCGCCACGCTGCGCCTTCATATTGCCGGTGCCGATACCGTCATCAACCTTGTCGGCATCCTCAACGAAAGCGGCCGCAACACGTTCGAGCGCGTGCACGTGGGACTGACGCGCCTGCTGGTCGACGCCTGCCGCGACACGGGTGTGCACCGCTTTCATCAGATGAGTTCCCTGAAGGCGGGTCAGGGACTGTCGTCCTACCTACGCACGCGCGGTGAAGCCGAAGCCCTGGTGAGGGCCTCCACGCTCGACTGGACCATCTATCAGCCGAGCACGATTTTCGGGCCCAACGATGGCCTGGTCTCGCGCTTCGACAAACTGCTGTCATTCGCGCCGGCGATGCCCCTGCCCCGCCCCAACGCGAAGATCGCCCCCGTGTACGTTGGCGACGTGGTCGAGGCCATGGCCCGCGCGGTCGCGGATCCGACCATTTCCGTGCTGCGCACCTTCGAACTCTTCGGCCGCGAAACCTGGTCGCTGATCGACGTGGTGCGCGCCATTCGCGACGCGCGTGGTCGCCGGCGCTGGATCCTTCCGATGCCAGACGCACTGGGCAGTCTGCAGGCGCAATTCGCGCAGTTCGTGCCGGGCAAACCATTCACGCCGGACAACTTCCGCACCCTGCGCACTGACTCTGTCGGCAAGGTCGACGGGCTCGCCCAGCTCGGCATCGTGCCGCAGTCCTTCTCCGCGTGGTTACCCAGGCTGCTCGGCAAACCCATTCGCCAGCGTCGCCTCGACGAAGCACGCGCGCGCCGCCGGCCCTGACGCCCCATGGATATCTATCTCGTCGGCGGCGCCGTCCGCGACCAGTTATTGGGCCGGCCTGTCGTCGATCGCGACTGGGTCGTCGTCGGCGCCACGCCGGAAGACATGCTTTCCGCCGGCTACAAAGCAGTGGGCAAGGATTTCCCCGTCTTCCTTCATGGCAGTACGAAAGAGGAATACGCGCTCGCCCGAACCGAGCGCAAGACCGGGCGCGGTTATCACGGCTTCGCGTTCCATGCCGACCCGACCGTCACCGTGGAGCAGGATCTCGAACGCCGTGACCTGACGATCAACGCGATCGCCCAGCACGAAGACGGTAGCCTGGTCGATCCCTTCGGCGGCGCGGCCGATATCGCCTCGCGCACGCTACGCCACGTGTCCAACGCCTTCGTCGAAGACCCGGTGCGCCTGCTTCGCGTGGCGCGCTTCGCCGCCCGCTATGCGCCGCTCGGTTTTCGCGTCGCCGAGGAAACCATGGCACTGATGCGCCGCATGGTCGACGACGGTGAGATCGACCACCTCGTACCGGAACGGGTCTGGGCAGAGACGCGCAAGGCACTTGCCGAACCCGCGCCGTCCGAATTCCTCCGCGTGCTTCGCCAAAGCGGCGCGTTGCGCGTGCTGTTTCCGGAGGTGAATGCTCTCTACGGCGTACCGCAGCGGCCGGAGTTTCATCCGGAGGTGGACACCGGCATCCACATCGAACTGGTGCTCGATGCCGCCGCGCGGCTCGCACCGGGCAATGCACTGGTGGGCTGGTGTGCGCTCACGCACGACCTCGGCAAGGCGCTGACCCCCACCGATGTACTGCCGCGGCACATCATGCACGAGCAGCGCGGCATCGAACCGATACGCGCCTTGTCCACGCGACTGAAGGTGCCGGTGGATTACGCGTCCATGGGTGAGCTTGTATGCAGGCACCATCTCAACGCCCACATGGCGTTCGAGCTGAAACCGACGACCATCCTGCGTTTGCTGGACGCGCTGGGCTCGCTGCGTCGGCCCGAACGCCTGGAAACCTTCTTGCTCGCCTGCATGGCCGACAAGCAGGGACGGCTGGGCAGCGAAGATGCGCCTTACCCGCAAGCGGATTTCCTCCGGGCCTGCCGCGAAGCCGCCGCGGCCATTACCTCGCAGCCTTTCGTCGAGCAGGGTCTACACGGCCCCGCCATCGGCGAGGCCATGAAAAAAGCCCAGGCCCAGGCCATCGCGGCGGTCCCCAAGCCCCGCTCCCTGTAGGAGCCGATTCATCGGCGAATGGGTGCTCGCGACACCCTGCCCCGCTACCGCGGGATCGCCGCTGAAGCGGCTGCCACATGGCGGCGCTACAAGCGAAATCCCTGGTCGGCTGCGAGGATCCCTTCAGGCAGCGCCGACGCCTCGATGCCTTTGGCCAGCAACATCACCTGGAAGCGCTCACCCATTTGCTCGGGCAAGGTCAGCTTCTTCACTTCCTGGGCCAGCCGGTAGCGCGCTGCCTCATCGGTGAGCATCAGGTAGTCGTTCTCGAAAAATTCCTGCATGCCCGCGGCGATGAGGAACGGTGCCTGCGGCATGTAGGCGGCGACGCCGAAACCGGCGTTGTTGCCCGCCTCTGCAAGGCCGGTGAAATCGATCGACGCGGTGAGGTCCTGCAGGCCGGGGAGGTAGAACGCATCGCCGTGCATGCGATGCCGATAGAACGCCCGCAAGGTGCCGTCTGTACGTTCCGGCAGATAGAACTCGCTACGCGTGTAGCCGTAATCGGCGAACAACATGGCGCCACGGCGAAGCGATCCGGCCACCGCCTGCATCCAGTACGGCAACTGCGGGAGGATCTCCGTGCGGTAACCGTTCTCGAAGTCACGACCGAGATCGCGCTCGACATGGCGTACCGCGCCACTGACCAGGGCATCGGCCGGCCGGTCCGCGCGCTGGAAGCGGCCGTCGCCATCGAGGACCACATATTCCTCGTAGACCTCTCCGTCGCGCACCGTGAAGCGCGTCGTCGGCAAGGCGTCGATCACTTCGTTGGCGAAGAGCACGCCATCCCAGTCCTGCTCCGGCGGGCCGTCGAGCCACACCGCACGCGCGAACAGCTCCGCAGGCAACGCAGCATGCAGCCGCTCACGCTGGCGCTCGCGCAGGTCGGCACTGGGTTCGAGAATCATGAAACGACGCGGTAGGCGACCGGCGGCATCGAGATTCAGCAAGGCCGCTTCCGCGAAGGCGCCGCTGCCGCCGCCCAGTTCGAGGAAGTCGGCGTCGGGCCCCAGCGAGGCGAGCACCGGCTCCAACGCACGCACCACGCAACGGGCGAACAGCGTGCCGATTTCCGGGGCGGTGACGAAGTCGCCATCCCCGCCGAACTTGGTCTTGCCCGCGCTGTAGTAGCCGAGGCCGGGTGTGTACAGGCAGCGCTCCATGAAGCGCGAGAAAGGCATGGGTCCGTGCGAGGCGATCTCCTCGCGCAGCAGGGCGGAGAGATGATCGGAGTGGGCGCGCTCATCGGCGCCGGGTTCGGGAAGCTTGGCGTTCATGCCGTCAGGATAACGGATGCCGCGCCCCCGTTCAGGGGCGCGGCATCGGGGCCGATCAGAAATCCTGCTGCAGCGACAGGAACACGCCACGGCGTGGACCGAACTGCGGCGCACCCACGCCGATGCCGGAACCATCACGGATCTCATAGGTGCGATCCAACGCATTGACCAGGGCCAGCTGGGCATGGGTCTTGCCGATGCTGGTCAGGTCGAAGTCGTGCGCCACGCTGAGATTGAGCTGGAAATAGCCCGGCAGCGTATCGCCGTTGGGCACGGCGCCATCGCGACGCAGACCCGAGCCGAACAGGTAGTCCGCACCCACGCGCGTGCCTTCGGAGAAGGCGTAGCTGATGCCCCCGGACGAGGTGTACTTCTGGTCGTGATCGAGGTGGATGTAGTTGTTGTAGATGTAGGCGAGGTCGTCGGGGCTGAAGTTGTACTGGCCCGTGATGATCCGCTTGCCGACCGAGCGGTTATACGCGAAGTTAAAGTAGGCCGTGAGCGCGCCATCGGTGTAGTTCACCGTGAGCTCGTCGCCCTTGATCCGGCCCTGGTCGTAGTTAAAGGTGGAATAGACCAGCGCCGTACCGAACTGCCCTTCATCCTGGATGCGCGAGACGCGGCGGTAGTAGCTGTCCAGGCCCACGGTCAGCTTGTCGCCGAATTTCTGCGAGATGCCGACGTCGTAGTAGCTGGAGCGCTCGGCCAGCGGCGTGTCGCTGCCGTTGTCAGGCAGCGCATTGGTCGTGCCGGCGAACTTCGCGATCGAGGTCGGGCTGATCTGCTCGCTGGCCGGGGGCGTGAAGTAGCGCGAGTAACCCGCATGGATCGTGGTGCTGTCGGTCGCCTGGTAAACCAGGCCCAGGCGCGGGCTGAGCTGGCTCTCGGTACGGAAGGCCTCGTAGCGATCGCCGCGGACGCCGTAGTTCACCGTCCACTTGTCGCCGATGCTCCATTCATCCTGCAGGTACACCGCATAGGTGCGCGCCAGTATCCGGCTCGAGTCGACGATGTTCAGCGGCGTGGTCGAGGTCTGGTTGCCATCGTCATCGGCCGGGAAGACCAGCGAATCGTTGCTCGACGACGCGCGCTCGAACGAACCATAAAGGCCATATCGCAGGGTGTGGCTATCGCCCAGTGGCGTGGAGAAATCGGCCTGCAACGTCGTTGCGCGATTGACGCGGCGCACGTCGGAGGCGATACCGTTGAACATGAGGTCCCCGATGTCGTCCGGCGTGAAATCCAGGCTGCTGTAACGCTCGCCGGCCGACACCTGGTAGGCCGTCGAGCCCATCTTGCCCTGCAGGCTGAGCACACCGAAGCGCGTCTTCTCCTGCTGGCGCTCGTCGAGCTGGGCCGAGTCGAAGTTGGTCACGTCGAGATAGCCGAACTGGGGCGTCTGGCCCGGGTTATTCGGGATTTCGAAGCGATTGTTGGTGACACCGAACATGAAGCTCAGGCGCGTGTCGTTGTTGATCAGGTAGGAAACGTCGCCGAACGCCTTCACCTGGTTGGTGTGGTCGTGGATCGGCTTGCGGCTGGCCGTCGGATTCTCGATGCCGACGTCGTTCTCGAGATAGTTGGCTGTGAGGAACCAGCTCCAGTCGCCGGATTTGCCGAACAGCGTGGCGTTCGGGTTCAGCGTGCCGAACTGGCCACCGGTGACGCCGACGCTGCCGCCGACGCCATCCTTCGGGGTGCGCGTGGTGATGTCGACGATAGCCGCGGTGCGCTCGCCGTACTGCGCGGGGAGCGCGCCGGTGAGCAGCTTCACGTTGTCGATCATCCGGGCATCGAGGGTCTGGCCAAAGCCGCCAATGCTTTCAGGAATGAGCACACCATTGATCCGGTACTGCAGGTTGGCGTGGTCGCCGCGTACATGGAGCTGACCGTAGGAGTCCTGCACCACGCCGGGCGCCTGCAGGACAACCTGGTTGAGCGGGGTGGAGTCGCCCAGCGGCAGGGCCTGGATCGTCTGGCGATCCATGACGTACTGGCTGCTGCCTGTGTCCGGGGAAAGACTGTTGCGCGCCTCGTCGAGTCGCGCGGTGACGTCTACTTCGCCAAGGTTCGTGGCCTTTTGCGGGTCAGTGGTGTCGGTGGTGTCGTCCGCGAACGCGGGGGTGGCGGACAGGGCAAGGGCGATGCAGAGCGCGAGGCGTGCGGGGGTCATCGGGGACTCTTCTTGGGGTGGCGATGTTATAACGTATCATAACGAAAGCGCGGGACGGAGGACATCGGTCGGAAGTCACTATCCTCGCCAGGCGGTTTCACCGTCCTTTCGCTTCATGGCGGACTCACGTGGCCCACGCGACGATGGCTCCATCGCATGCCCGGAGAGACCGATGGCCAAAAAGGACGCTTCTTCGACCTCGCGGGAGATCGTTCCCGTGTCCGCCGACCGGGGCGAAAGCCCCGTCGCCAAGGCGATCCTCGAATTCGTCAGCCGCATTCCCGAAAGCGACGTCCCCCGGATCAAGGGTGATGCCGCCGAAGAGTGCCGTCGCCTTGCGGCGTCCGCCGCGCAGAAGGCCGCGATCACCGCCGGCACGCTCGCGCTGCCGCCGGGCCCGCTGGGCTGGCTCACCGTGCTTCCCGAGCTCGTCGCCATCTGGCGAATCCAGGGTCAGCTGGTCAGCGATATCGCCGCCGCCTACGGCAAGACCCCGAAGCTGGGCCGTGAGCAGATGCTCTGGTGCCTGTTCCGCCATACCGCAGCGCAGGCGTTCCGCGATGTCGCCATTCGGGTCGGCGACCGCCTCGTCTTCCGCACCACCGCCACCAGCGTGCTTCAGCGCCTGGCCGGGCGGATTGGCGTAAGCGTGTCCAAGCGCGCGGTGGGCAAGGGTATTTCGCGCTGGCTTCCGGTTGTGGGCGCCTTGGGCGTCGGCGCCTACGCCTACTACGACACGGGCCAGGTCGCGAAAACCGCGATCGACCTCTTCAGTGGCGAAATCCACATCGACGACGACCCCGACGGCAGCAATCCGGGCAAGAAAACCACGGTGGGAGCCGGCTCCGCCAGCGACAAGCCCGCTCCGGCTTCGGCGACCCGCAAGCTGACATCGGCCCCTGCGGGAACCGGCTCCGCCGGCGATAAACCTGTCGCGAAGAAGGCCACACGCAGAACGACGCCGACCGCCACTCGAAAACGCGCTACCACCAAGAAGTCCGCCGCCCGCAAGTCCGCGACCACGAAGGTCGCGAAATCGGCCACGGCCAAGCCATCTGCAAAAAAAGCGGTAAAGAAGGCGACGAAGAAAACGACAGCTCGCCGAGCGCCCGCCAAAAAACCCGCCGCGCGCAAGCCAAAAACCGCGACGTGACGCGCGCCTGCATTTGCGGCAAGCTCCCGACGGATTGAACAGGGAGTCGCGATGAACAAGCAGCCGGTCGTTCTGGTTACCGGAGGTGCACGGCGCGTCGGTGCCGCCATCGTGCGACGCTTGCACGCCGCAGGCTGCAACGTCGCCATCCACTATCGAAGCTCGGCCGCTGAAGCCGACGCTCTCGCGCAGGAGCTGAACGCCACGCGTGCTGGCAGCGCCTGTACGTTTCCGGGGGCACTCGAGAACGACGACACGCCCGGCGCGCTCGTGCGTTCGGTACTCGCACACTTCGGCCGACTCGATGGCCTCGTCAACAACGCCTCGGCGTTCTATCCGACGCCGATCGGCGAAACCACATCCGCACACTGGAACGATCTCTTCGCCGCGAACGCGCGCGCGCCGTTCTTCCTCGCGCAAGCCGCGACACCGTCACTGCGACAAGCGCGCGGCGCGATCGTCAATATCGTCGACATCTATGCCGAACGGCCACTTGCCGGCCACACCGTCTACTCGATGGCGAAAGCCGCGCTCGTCATGCTGACGCAAGCGCTCGCCAGGGACCTGGCGCCGGAAGTGCGCGTCAACGCGGTCGCGCCGGGCGCCATCCTCTGGCCCGCCTCCGGCAAGCCGGAAGAAGCCGCCGAAGCGTTGATCGCGAAGACGCCGCTGGCTCGCAAGGGCGAACCGGACGACGTGGCCGAAGCGGTGCGGTGGTTGCTGATGGATGCGCACTACACGACGGGGCAGGTTATCCGGGTCGATGGTGGGCGGGCGTTGAATATTTGAAGCATCGCGCCAGCGGCGCGTATCGCCGCTGAAGCGGCTCCCACAAGAAGCGAAGGCCCCGATTTTGTCGGGGCCTTCTCGTTACGTGTGCCGGACCTGCGCTGGGAATTACTTCTTCTGGCGGAATGCCGACTCGATCAGTGCGCGATCGAAGCCCTGGCCCGGGTCACCGTCTTCGGCGAAGCGATACAGCGCGGCGGAGTAGACCCCATGCATCGCGGTCTGGAACAGGCTCAGTGCGACCAGCCCGATCACGGCGGCGGCGCCGACGACGAACATCAACGCGACGGAATGCGTGGCGACGGCGCCTACGAAGAGCATGGCGCTGATCAGGATCAGGCCGAAGGTCAGCAAGCCACCGGCAAGACCGATGCCCGCATTGCCGATCAGATTCTCGCCCCAGGTGTTCTTGAGCAGGGAGGCGCTGCGCTTGATCGCGTCGACAGGACCGACATCCTGTGCAGCAAGCACGGGAACGACAAGGAACGTGGCGACGGTCCAGCCGAAGCCGAGCATGCCGACGACGATGCGGCCAATGATGCCGAAGCGCTCCTGCAGTGCGCGCAGGATCATGCCGACCGTGGCGGCAATGAGTGCGTAGCCGATGATGTTCGGCAGCTTGCCCATGGCGAGGCGGATGCCATCACCGACCGTCGGATTGCCGCCGTCGAGACGGATCATCGCGGCCGATGCCAGCGCGGTGTTGAAGAAGATCACCACTGTGTACTGGACAAAGTAAAACAGGAAGCTCACCAGCATGAACATCGGCGAGGCGTGACCACGTTCGCCCTCGAAACCGGCGCGGTGATGCGCGACAAGGGTGAACACCGGCCACGCGAAGGTGGCGATCACGGCAAGCGAGGCCAGTCCCGCGAACAGCGGAAAGAGCATCAGCTCTTTGTCCTGGCGAAGGATATTGGCGCTCGATTTCATCAGCGCCCAACTACGTTCGAACTTACCCACTCCTATGCCCCTTTTGATCCCTTGGTGGAACGCGTTGTAGCACCTTGGAGTGGGGGTTCGCCAGAGCCGTTCGACTGCCGGCGGTCGGACGTACATCCTCGGGGTGCGGCTAGCGGGGAGGGTTGACCGCCGTGGTGCACGCCTCATCCACGGTCAGCGGCTCGCGCTCCTTCGGGAAGGTCGCCCACAACTCGGCCATCGTCCGTCCGTCGACGGGGTGGCGAACGGACGGCGCGATGTCCGCCATCGGCTTGAGGACGAAGGCATGGCGCAGTTCACCGCGCGGCAGCTTGAGATGCCCCTTCCCGCTCAGCACCAGATCGTCGTAAAGCACGATGTCCACATCAAGGGTACGGGAGCCATAGCGCGCCCCGCCGCGGACGCGACCGTGGCGATCTTCCAGCGCGTGCAGCCAGTCGTTCAACGCCTCGGGCGCGAGATCGCTGTCGATGGCCACGGCCAGGTTGAGGAAGTCGGGCCCGTCGAAGCCGACGGCGGCGCTGCGATAAACCGGGGAGACGTCGAGATTGCCGAAGCGGGCACGCAACTCCGCCACAGCAGCGGCGAGCCAGTGCTCCGCGTCGATATTGGAGCCGAGGCTCAGGTACGCACGGCCGGTTCGGGTCATTCCGGTCGGATGCCGCGTTCGATGCGGACACCCACCGCTTTGGCGCCGCGAACGGCGCCGGGTTTTGACAGCTTCAACCGCACCCAGGCCACGCCGAACTCCTGCCGCACGATATCGGCGCAACGCTCCGCCAGCGTCTCGACCAGCCCGAAGCTCGACGTTTCCACGTACGACTGCAGGCGCTTGGAAATCGACTTGTAGTTGAGCGTATCGGCGATGTCGTCGCTGGCGGCCGGTCGACGGTTGTCGAAGGCCATTTCCAGATCGAACGACAGGGTCTGCCGGATCCGGCGTTCCCAGTCGTAGATGCCGATGACCGCGTCGATGCGCAGGTCTTCGATGAAGACGATATCCATGGAGGGGGCGTGGCGCACAAAGAGGGCCTTACAGAGTCTGCGACCGACCTGGATTACGCAAGTACGGCGGCGCAAGTACGGCGGCGCGAATCCGACGGCGTGGCTCGAGTCGGGGCACGTCAGGCCGCGGGCAGGCTTTCCAGGCTCCAGCGCGGATGGACTTCGATCGTGGCGTCCTGGTGCTGGCCCGACGCCAGACGGATCGCCCCGGCGAGGGCGATCATGGCGCCGTTATCGGTGCAGAAGGCCAGACGCGGGAAATACACCCGAAACCCGTCCTTCGCCCCGGCTTCGGCCAGTTGCTCGCGCAGGCGCTTGTTCGCACCGACACCACCGGCGATGACCAGCCGCTTCGCCCCGGTCGCCTCGAGCGCGCGCCGGCACTTGATGGCAAGGGTATCGACGATGGCCTCTTCGAAGGCCCTCGCCACGTCGGCGCGGGTCTGGTCGGTCTTGTCGCTCGCGTTCCAGGCCAGGAGCACCTGGGTCTTCAGTCCGGAGAAGCTGAAATCCAGCCCCGGGCGGTCGACCATGGGCCGCGAGAACCGGAACCTGCCCGGCGTGCCCTGCTCGGCCAGCTTCGCGAGGGCCGGGCCACCCGGATAAGGCAGGCCCATCATCTTGGCGGTCTTGTCGAAGGCCTCGCCCGCAGCATCGTCGAGGGTGTCGCCGAGGATGGTGTACTCACCGATCGCCTTGACCTCGACCAACATCGAGTGACCGCCCGAGACCAGCAGGGCCACAAAAGGCGTTTCCGGCGGATCGTCCTCGAGCAGCGGCGCGAGCAGGTGACCTTCCATATGGTGGACACCAATGGCCGGCACGCCGAGCGCCCAGGCCATGGCGCGGGCGGCCGAGGCACCCACGAGCAGGGCCCCGACCAGGCCGGGACCTGCCGTATAGGCCACGCCGCCGAGATCGGCCGGGGTCAGCCCGGCTTCCTTCAGGGCCTCGCGCACCAACGGGACCAGCTTGCGGACGTGGTCCCGGCTGGCCAGCTCGGGCACCACGCCGCCGTATTGGGCGTGCAGGGCGATCTGGCTGAAAAGGGCGTGCGAAAGCAGGCCACGGCCCGGCTTTTCAGGGTCCCAGCGCAACAGGGCCACCCCCGTTTCGTCACAGGAGGTTTCCACGCCCAAAACAGGCTTTGAATTTTTCGAATCGATCACGTTATAATCCACGGCTCGCCCGGGTACTCCGGGTCAGTTTAATCAAGTGGAGTTTCCATGCCGAGCGTTAAAGTCCGCGAGAACGAGCCTTTCGAGCTTGCCCTCCGCCGCTTCAAGCGTACGTGCGAGAAGGCTGGCGTGCTGGCCGAAACGCGTAAGCGCGAATTTTATGAAAAGCCGACCCAGGAGCGTAAGCGCAAGCGCGCCGCTGCTGTGAAGCGTCACCTGCGCCGTCTGTCCCGCGACACGACGCGCCGGACCCGCATGTACTGATGCCCATCCCGGTCCTTCGCGACCGGGTATGGTACCTCGGCAGGCGCCTTGCGCGCTGCCCGGTGTATTCAGAGCGGAAATCCCGAGCCGGCTTTGCCGAAAGGTGAAGCCGGCTTTTCGTCGTCCCGGAGAAAGTGCATGAGCCTCAAGGCAAAGATCACCGAAGACATGAAGGCCGCCATGAAGGGTGGCGAAAAGGAGCGCCTGGCCGTGATCCGCCTGATCCAGGCGCAGATCAAGCAGCGCGAAGTCGACGAGCGGATCGAGCTGGACGACGCCCAGGTCCTGGCCGCCCTCGAGAAGATGCAGAAGCAGCGCCGCGACTCCATCGAGCAGTTCGACAAGGCGGGTCGTACCGACCTGTCCACCATCGAGCGCTACGAGATGGGCGTGATCGACGGCTACCTGCCGGCCAAGCTGGACGACGCCGAGTTGGACGCCATCATCGACGCCGCCATCGCCGAATCGGGTGCCACCACGGCGCGCGACATGGGCAAGGTGGTCGCCCTGATCAAGGAGAAGGCGGCCGGCCGGGCCGATATGGCTGCGGTGGCAGGCAAGGTCAAAGCCCGACTGGCTTAAGCACCTTCGCCGGGCTGTTCCTGTGGGAGCCGCTTCAGCGGCTCCC
>Ga0247742_10000603_pt1 | contig 28214 bp, 25 predicted proteins | sample UWRJL208509C2_FD_180944 | JGI IMG/M metagenome (GOLD analysis project Ga0247742, IMG submission 180944) | Plant litter microbial communities from Arlington Agricultural Research Station in Wisconsin, United States - UWRJ-L208-509C-2 | ecosystem: Environmental > Terrestrial > Plant litter >...
CGATCTGGACCGCCATGACCGTTCGCCACTTCCTCTCCACCCAGGACTACAGCCGCGCCGAGATCGACGCCCTGCTCGCGCAGGCGGCGGAGTTCAAACGCTCGCCGCAAGGCCAGCAGCTGGCCGGCAAGTCGATCGCCCTGATGTTCTTCAACCCGTCCATGCGTACGCGCACCAGCTTCGAACTGGGAGCCTTCCAGCTCGGTGGCCATGCCATCGTGCTGTCGCCGGGCAAGGACGCGTGGCCGATCGAGTTCGAGATGGGCACGGTGATGGACGGCGATACGGAAGAGCACATCGCCGAGGTGGCCCGGGTGCTGTCGCGCTACGTGGACATCATCGCCGTGCGCGCCTTCCCCAAGTTCGTCGACTGGCAGGTGGATCGCCAGGACAAGGTGCTGGAGTCGTTCGCGAAGTTCGCCACGGTGCCGGTGATCAACCTGGAGACGATTACCCATCCCTGCCAGGAGTTGGCGCATGCGCTGGCGCTGCAGGAGCACCTGGGCGATCTCCAGAACAAGAAGTACGTGCTGACCTGGACCTACCATCCGAAGCCGCTGAACACGGCGGTGGCCAATTCGGCGCTGATGATCGCAACGAAGATGGGCATGGACGTGACCCTGCTGTGCCCGACGCCGGAATACATCCTCGACGAGCGCTACATGGACTTCGCGAAGCAGAACGCGAAGGAAAACGGCGGTTCGCTCCAGGTCTCCCATGACATCGAAGCCGCGTACCGCGGTGCCGACGTGATCTACGCGAAGAGCTGGGGCGCGATTCCTTACTTCGGCCGCTGGGACGAAGAGAAGGCCATCCGCGAGGCCAACAAGCACTTCATCGTCGACGAGGCCAAGATGGCCTTGACCAACCACGGCCTCTTCAGCCACTGCCTCCCGTTGCGCCGGAACATCAAGGCGACGGACGCGGTGATGGATTCGCCGGCCTGCATCGCCATCGACGAAGCCGAGAACCGCCTGCATGTGCAGAAAGCGGTGATGGCTTCGCTCATTTCCCAGTCGTCGGGCGTGAAGTCCGGCCTCGGTTTCTGATTCGACCTTTCCTTTTCGTCTATCCGTCCAACGTTCTTTCGGAGCCTTCATGTCCAGCCAAGATATCGTTCTCGCCTTTTCCGGCGGCCTCGACACCAGCTTCTGCGTGCCTTACCTGATGGAGCGCGGCTACGCCGTGCATACCGTGTTCGTCGATACCGGCGGCGTGTCGGCGGAAGAGCGCGAGTACATCGAACAGCGTGCGCATGAACTCGGCGCTGCCTCGCATCGCACGGTCGATGCCTCGCAGGCGATCTGGGACAGCTTCGTCACGCCGTTGATCTGGGCGGGCGAGTTCTACCAGGGTCAGTACCCGCTCCTGGTGTCCGACCGCTACCTCATCGTGAAGGCCTCGCTGGAGCGTTGCGACGAGCTCGGCACGAAGTTCTTCGCGCACGGTTGCACGGGCATGGGTAACGACCAGGTGCGCTTCGACCTGACCGTCCGCGCGCTCGGCGATTACACGATCATCGCGCCGGTGCGCGAGATCCAGCGTGAGCACACCCAGGTGCGTGCGTACGAGCAGACGTATCTGGAAGACAAGGGCTTCGAAGTCCGCGCCAAGACCAAGCACTACACGATCAACGAGAACGTGCTCGGCGTGACGATCTCCGGCGGCGAAATCGACGCCTGGGAAATCCCGGGCGAGGGCGCGATCGGCTGGTGCGCGCCGCGTTCGGAATGGCCTTCCGAAGCACTGCGCGTGGAGCTCGGCTTCGAAAAGGGCACGGCCGTGACGCTCAACGGCAAGCCGGCCTCGGGTCCGGAGATCCTCGGCTTCCTCAACCGTGAGCTGGCGAAATACGGCGTGGGTCGTAGCCTGTACACCGGCGACACCAATATCGGCCTGAAGGGTCGCATCGTATTCGAGGCGCCGGCGCTCACCGCGCTGCTGACCGCCCACCGCGCGCTGGAAGAGACCGTGCTGTCGAAGCAGCAGAACCGCTTCAAGCCGGAAATCGGCCGCAAGTGGACCGAGGTGGCCTATGAAGGCTTCTTCAACGATCCGATCAAGGCCGATCTCGAGGCCTACCTCGTCTCGACGCAGCGCAAGGTCGACGGCAAGGTCATCATCGAGACCCGCGGTGGTTCGGTGTACGCCGTGAAGGTGGAATCCAAGAACTTGCTGCACTCGGCCAAGGCTACCTATGCGCAGGCTGCCGACTGGGGCGTCGCCGAAGCCGAGGGCTTCATCAAGCTCTACGGCATGAGCTCGACGATCTGGGCGGAAGTCGACCGAGCCAACGGGAACTGATCCGGGACATGGATAAGCTTCTCGAGGACACCCTGACCCATCTGCGGGCGCTGGTCGGTTACGACACACGCAATCCGCCACGCGAGATCGGCACCGACGGCATCTTCGATTACCTGCGCGCAAACCTCCCGGGGTTCGACGTGCAGGTGACCGATTTTGGCGCGGGCGCCGTGAACCTGTACGCCGTGCGGGGCAAGCCGAAGTATCTGTTCAATGTCCACATGGACACCGTTCCGGATTCGCCGCACTGGACCGCGAACCCGAATGAGCTGCGGGTGACGGAAGACCGGGCGATCGGCCTGGGCGCCTGCGACATCAAGGGCGCGGCGGCGGCGCTCGTCGCCGTGGCCAATGCCACGCAGGGCGACATGGCCTTGCTGCTTTCCACCGACGAGGAAGCCAACGACGCGCGTTGCATCGACGGCTTCCTGGCCACGCCGCGCGACTACGAGGCGATCATCGTGGCCGAGCCGACCAAGGGCGAAGCCGTGCTGGCGCATCGTGGCATCCACTCCGTGCAGATGCGTTTCCAGGGCCGGGCAGGGCACGCCTCCGGCGAGCAGAAGCCGTCGGACAGCGCCCTGCACCAAGGCATTCGCTGGGGCGCGGCAGCGCTGGATCACGTGCAGAAGCTGTCGCACGAACGCTTCGGCGGTCTTACCGGCCTGCGCTTCAACATCGGCAAGGTCGAAGGCGGCATCAAGGCCAACGTGATCGCACCGACGGCGGACATCCGCTTCGGCTTCCGCCCGCTGCCTTCGATGGATGCCGACCAGTTGCTGGAAACCTTCCGCACCCTGGTCGAGCCGGCACCGGTGGAATACGGCGAAACCTTCCGTGGCGATTCGCTGCCGGCAGGCGACACGGCGACGGCGGAGAGCCGTCGTCTCGCTGCCCGCGACATCGCCGACGAACTCGGCATCCCGGTGGGAAATGCGGTCGACTTCTGGACCGAGGCCGCGCTGTTCTCGAAGGCCGGTTACACCACCTTCGTCTACGGCCCCGGCGACATCGCCCAGGCCCATAGCGCCGACGAGTGGGTCCTTCTGGACCAGCTCGCACACTACGCACAGACCATCCATCGGATCGTGGACAGTGGAATCTAACAAGCACACCCGCAAGACGATCGTGCGCCTGCTGTCCTCCATGGGCAGCGCGCGTGAGATCCAGCAATACCTCAAGCGCTTCTCCCAGCTGGACGCGGCGCGCTTCGCCGTGGTCAAGGTCGGTGGCGCCGTGTTGCGCGACGACCTTCCGGCGCTCACCTCGTCGCTGTCCTTCCTGCAGCAGGTCGGCCTCACGCCGATCGTGTTGCATGGCGCCGGTCCGCAGCTCGACGAAGAGCTGTCGGCCGCCGGCATCGAGAAGAAGACCGTCAACGGCCTGCGCGTGACCTCACCCGAAGCCCTCGCCATCGTCCGGCGCGTGTTCCAGGCGCAGAACCTGCGCCTGGTCGAGGCACTGCAGGAAGTGGACACACGCGCTACTTCGGTGCCGTCCGGCGTGTTCGCGGCCGACTTCCTCGACCACGAAACGCTCGGTCTGGTCGGCAAGGTAAGAGAAATCAATCTCGCGCCGATCGAGGCCAGCCTGCGGGCGGGATCCATCCCGGTCATTGCCAGCCTGGGCGAGACGGACTCGGGACAGATCCTCAACATCAACGCCGACTTCGCCGCGAACGAGCTGGTGCGCGTACTGCAGCCGTACAAGATCGTTTTCCTCACGGGGACGGGCGGCCTGCTCGACGGCGACGGCAACGTCATCGATTCGATCAACCTGTCGACCGAGTACGACCAGCTGCTCAAGCAGCCCTGGCTGCACTCGGGCATGCGCCTGAAGATCGAGCAGATCAAGGATCTTCTCGACGACCTGCCGCTGACCTCGTCGGTGTCGATCACGCGCCCCGCCGAGCTGGCGAAAGAGCTCTTCACGCATAAGGGCTCGGGCACCCTGGTGCGTCGCGGCGAGCGCGTGTTGCGCTACGAATCGTGGGAGGGCGTCGATAAGGAACGCCTTCGCGAGCTGATCGAGTCGAGTTTCGGCCGTGCCGTGGTACCCGACTACTTCGACCGCACGAACCTCTATCGTCTCTACGTTTCCGAGAACTATCGTGCCGCGATGGTCCTCACGCAGGACGAAGGGTTCGCGTACCTGGACAAGTTCGCCGTCCTGGACGAAGCGCAGGGTGAAGGCCTCGGGCGTGCCGTGTGGCAGGTGATGCGCGACGAGAACCCCAAGCTGTTCTGGCGCTCGCGCCATGGCAACGTGATCAATCATTTCTATTACGCGGAGTCCGACGGCTGCTTCAAGCAGTCGCGCTGGAAAGTGTTCTGGTACGGCCTGGACAACTTCGCGGATATCGAACGCTGCGTAGCGCATTGCGCCACGCGCATCCCCACCTTGCAGGACTGACCGGTCATGGCAACCAAGACCATCGGCATCGTCGGCGCACGCGGCCATACGGGCGCCGAGCTGATCAAGCTCATCGCGAACCATCCGCACCTGGAGCTGGCCTTCGTTTCCTCGCGTGAACTGGACGGGCAGCGCCTGGCCGATCACAGCGAGGCTTACACGGGTGAGCTGGCGTACAGCAATCTCGACGCGGAAGGCGTCGCGGCGCAGGCGGCGGACGTCGTCATCCTCGCATTGCCGAACGGCAAGGCGGCGCCTTACGTTGAGGCGATCGACAAGGCGGGCGGGTCCACCGTGATCGTCGATCTATCGGCCGATTATCGCTTCGACGAGCGCTGGTACTACGGCCTGCCAGAGCTCTACCGCGATCGTTGGCGCGGCGAAAAGCGCATCAGCAACCCGGGTTGCTACGCCACGGCCATCCAGGTGTCGATCGCACCGATCAAGGATCTGTTGGCGGCGCCGCCGGTGTCGTTCGGCGTTTCCGGCTATTCGGGTGCCGGTACCACGCCGTCGGATCGTAACGATCCGGAAAAGCTGCGCGACAACCTCATGCCGTATGCGCTCACCGGGCATATGCACGAAAAGGAAGCGAGCCGTCACCTTGGGCTGCCGGTGGAGTTCATGCCGCACGTCGCCCCGCATTTTCGCGGGCTGACCGTGACGACTAACCTGTATCTCGCCAAGCCGGCCAAGCGCGAGGAGATCGTGCTGCGCTTCGAGGCACGTTTCGACAAGGACAAACTCATTCATGTGGTCGACGAGGCCCCGTGGGTAAGCCAGGTAGCGAATCGGCATCACCTGGACATCGGTGGCTTCACGATGTCGGCCGATGGCCGTCGCGTGGTCGTTGTCGCGACGCTGGACAACCTGCTCAAGGGCGCCGCCACGCAGGCGATGCAGAACGTCAACCGTGCGCTCGGCTTCGACGAGCTCACCGCCATTCCGCTCTGAGCGAAAGGACCTTACGATGACCCAGCCGCTCTGGCAGAAATCCGATACGCAGGTCGACGCGCGCATCATGCGCTTCCTCGCCGGTAACGACGTGGTGCTCGACCGCGAGTTCTTCCTGCACGACATCACGGCGAGCAAGGCGCACGTCGAAGGCCTGGCCAATATCGGCGTGGTCTCCGGCGAAGAGCGCGACGCGCTGCTTCGCGAACTCGACGTGCTGGCCGGCGACTTCTCGGCCGGTGTGTTCGTCCTCGACGATCGTTTCGAGGACGGGCACTCCGCCATCGAAGCACGCCTCACCGAGCGTCTTGGCGATGCGGGTCGGCGCGTGCATACAGGCCGCAGCCGCAACGACCAGATCCTCGTCGCCACGCGCCTGTGGCTGAAGGAAAAGCTGTCGACGCTGGAGACGCTATGCCGCGCGATCGCCGAGGTGTGCCTGCAGCGCGCCGCCGGCGACTCGGTGCCGATGCCTGGTTACACGCATATCCAGCGCGCCGTGGTTTCGTCGACCGGCATGTGGTTCGCTGCCTTCGCCGAGGCCTTCATCGACAATACGCTGCGTGCGCGTCAGGCGCTCGCGTTGATCGACGCCAACCCCTTGGGCACGGCGGCCGGCTACGGCGTCAACGTGGCGCTGGATCGTGCCCACACGACGGCGGCGCTCGGCTTCGGTCGCATGCAGGTCTCACCGATCTACGCCCAGCTCTCGCGCGGCAAGTTCGAGATGGCCGCCCTGGATGCCGTCGGCACCGCGCTGCTTGATACGCGCCGGCTGGCCTGGGATCTCTCGCTGTTCACCACGGCCGAGTTTGACTTCGTCAGCTTGCCCGGCGAGTACACGACGGGCTCGTCGATCATGCCGAACAAGCGCAACCCCGATGTCGTCGAGCTACTGCGAGCCAGCTACGCCAGCGTGGCCGCGGCACGTACCGAGATCGAGCAGTTGCTGTCCTTGCCGTCGGGCTACCAGCGCGACCTGCAGTTCTCGAAGGGCTCGCTGTTCCATGGGTTCTCGATGGGCCTGGGCGCGCTGGAGTTGCTGCCGGATCTTCTCGCCCGCTTCAGCTGGAAGGCGGACAAGATGCGGGCGGCGATCGAGCCGGCTATGTACGCGACGGATGTGGCGATCGAAGCGGCGGTAGCAGGTGTCCCATTCCGCGACGCTTACCGGGCCGCGGCCGAGACGGCGTCGTCGTCGGGCGAAGGACGTACGCCTGAATCGAGCCTCGCCGCGCGCACGTCGCCGGGCGCCGGCAACGACCTGATGCTGGACACGTTACGGGCAAGATTGTCAGCCCTTGCGGGCTGATCGCCGATAAATCGGCTCCTACCAAGCAGGGCGATGCCACATCACGGCACCCTGCTCGGTAGGAGCCGATTCATCGGCGATGCTCTTGTGGGAGCCGCTTCAGCGGCGAATGGATGCGCCACAACGACAGGAAGGACCATGCCAACCGCTTTCACGCCCCAGCCGCTCCCCCGCTGGCACCGCGCCGTCCTCAAGGTCGGTAGCAGCCTGCTGACCACGTCGGAAGGCAGCCTCACGGGCCGTCACGCCGAAGCCCTCGCGACCTTCGTCGCCCGCAGCCGCAGCGCCGGCCGCGAGGTCGTCATCGTGTCCTCCGGTGCCGTGGCAGCCGGACGGGGTCTCGCCACCCCGGAACGCGGCGCGGGCCTGACGGGGCGGCAAGCACTCGCCGCCCTCGGCCAGACGCGCCTCATCGCCCTCTGGCAGACCTTCTTCGACGCGCCGGTTGCCCAGGTGCTGCTCACTCACGACGACCTGCGCAACCGTCGCCGTTACCTCAATGCCCGTACCACGCTGCGCGAGCTACTCTCGCTCGGTGCGATTCCGGTCATCAACGAAAACGACACCGTCGCCGTCGACGAACTCAAGCTCGGCGACAACGACAACCTCGCCGCGATCGTGGCAGCGCTTGTCGATGCGGACGTGCTGTTCATCGCGTCCGATATCGCCGGGTTGTACTCCGGCAACCCGCGCACCGATCCAGGCGCACAGCCCATCGACGATGTCGCCGAAATCACCGAGTCGCACCTGGCCAGCGCCGGGGGCGCCGGCAGCGCGGCAGGGACGGGCGGTATGCGCACGAAGCTCGAAGCGGCGGGCAAGGCCGCGGCGGCGGGCATCGAGACGATCCTGTTCGACGGCCGCGATGTCGCCTGTATCGAGGGTTTGGCGGAAGGCGCACTGACCGGCACCCGCCTGCGCGCGCCACGCACCCGGATGGCGGCCCGGAAGTACTGGCTCCGCCACGCGCCACCGGCCGGAAAGATCACGGTCGATGCCGGCGCCGTCGATGCCCTGCGTACCCGCGGTGCCTCGCTGCTTCCGGGTGGGGTGGTTGCTGCGGAAGGTGACTTTGCCCGCGGCGACGTGGTCGATATCGCTGACGAGAAAGCTCCCTTCGCGCGCGGCATCGCCCAGTACTCAGCGGCCGATGTTCGCCGTATCGCCCGCCGGCATACCCGCGATATCGAGACGGCGCTGGGCTACAGTTACGGCGAGAACGTCGTGCACCGCGACGATCTCGTGGCCCTCACGTCATGAACGAGGTCGCGATGCCCATCACCCTACGTGACAAGGCGCTGGCCTGCCGGGACGCCTCGGCGGCGATCGCTGGCCTGGACACCGACGCGAAGCGACGCCTCCTGCATGCCATGGCGAACGCCCTTGCCGCTGAAGAAGCCACCGTACTCGCGGCTAACGCCAGGGACATGGACGCCGCTCGCGCCAACGGCACCAGCGACGCCATGCTCGACCGCCTGCGCCTCGACGCCTCGCGCATCGCCGGCATCGTCGCGGCGATCCGCGAGGTGGCGACACTGCCCGATCCTGTCGGCGTCACGACACGCCGCGAGACGCGTCCCAACGGAATCGTCGTCGAACGCGTGCGCATTCCGCTCGGCGTGATCGCAATGATCTACGAGGCGAGGCCGAACGTCACCGCCGATGCCGCCGCGTTGTGCCTGATGGCGGGGAACGCGGTGATCCTGCGTGGTGGCTCGGATGCGATGCATTCGAACATCGCGATCGCCACAGCCTTGCGTCGCGCCCTGAAGGCGAACAGCCTACCCGAGGCCGCGCTGACCCTGATCGACGATCCACGTCGCGAAACCATGGTCGAGCTGCTCCAGCTCACCGACATCGTGGATCTCGCAATCCCCCGAGGCGGCGAAGGCCTGATTCGGTTCGTCGCGGAGCACGCGCGCGTGCCGGTCATCAAGCACTACAAAGGTGTTTGCCACCTATACGTGGATCGCGACGCCGATTGCGATCTCGCACTACGGCTGCTTGTCGATGGCAAGACCAGCCGGCCGGGCGTGTGCAATGCGCTGGAGACCTTACTGGTTCATGAGGACATCGCCGCTGAATTCCTGCCGCGCGCCATCGCACGTTTACGCGAACTCGCAGTCGACGTGCGTGGTGACGATGCCACTCGAGCGCAGGTCGCCGATGTGACGCCAGCCACGGAAGACGACTACGCCGCCGAATTCCTCGACCTTGTGATCGCGGTGCGCGTGGTCGACAACATCGACGAAGCGATTGCGCACATTCGCCGCTACGGCTCAGACCACACCGAAGTCATTGCTACGCGTGATGACGTGGCTGCCGGACATTTCATCCGTGCGATCCGCTCGGCCGTGGTGATGGTCAACGCCTCGTCGCGCTTCAGCGATGGCGGTGAGTTGGGGCTCGGTACCGAGATCGGTATTTCGACGACGCGCTTGCACGCCTATGGCCCGATGGGGGCGGAATCGTTGACGGTCGAGCGTTTCGTGGTACGCGGTGAAGGGCAGGTTAGGCACCCCACCTCGGAGTGAGGTGGTGACGCGCGTGAGGGCCTAAGGAGCGATCAGATGCTGGATACCGACGACGAAACCGGGATGCTTTCGCGCTATTTTGTACGAAAGGGCATGAGCGATTGCAGTACATCGCAATTGATCGACCTTCTCACCGACGACGACCAGATCGTCCGGTCCTCGGCGGGTTTTCTCCTTCATATTTCCGGTGGAGATAACGCCGACTTCGAACGCCTTGCCGAGCTGGCGTCTCACGCCGAGGCCTACGTGCGCGAAGTGGCCGCGTATGTGTTAGGTCAATTCGGAACGCCTGATTACCCCTTTCATGCGCAGAGCATTCCTTTGCTGTCGCGCATGGCGCACGACGCGAATGACGAGGTCCGGCTCGCGGCCGTGTCGGCTCTCGGGCATCTCCGAGGAGACGCGGCCTGGGAAGTCATTCTCGCTTCGGCCAAGGACTCGTCACCGAACGTCCGTTGGGTCGTGGCGTGGCTGTTGGAGTTCATGGATGGGTCGGAGCATTCTGTGGCTGCCCTGGTGATGTTGACGTCCGACCCGGATTCGGACGTGCGTGCCGCTGCGCAGAAGAGCCTCACGGAGTTGCGGCGCGAAGGAGATCATTAGGCTAGGGCGGTGAATGCGGCAGCAGCACAAGCGAAGGATGACAAGTAATTCAGTGCATGCTGCTGATGCTTTCCACCCTGAGCGAGCATCCTTTCAGCTGGCCCGCGGATCGCCATATCGGCATTCGATTTCGCGCCAGCAGCATAGGGAGCTTCTTTATGTATAGGTCTGACATCCCTGGTTATGGTTTTTCTTCGACCGCATTAGACGGTAACTCGCCGTGGAACACATACCGCTCGAACGTACCGCCGCCGCGTGAAGAGTTTGGGGGAGGTGCGCTCCTGGTGAGGTCTCCGCGAGAAGCCATGCATATGGCGGAATCGTCGGGTTCCAGCGACTTTTTTCCAACGGTGACGATCACGCTGACAACCCTGCTGTGGCCTGGAACAGCACACTAAAGGATTGAGAATGGCCATGGACGGCTCTGAACAGGATGATTGTTCACTGCGAAACACGCTTGCCGTTCCCGATCCTCTTAGCCTGATCGGTGTACCTGGCAAATCCGACGTGACATGGAGCGGCATCGGAGAGATCCCGGCGACCGTGTCACAAGGTTGGAAGTTATACGTATCGGCCACGCTGGCGAACCACATAAAAACCTTGAAGATCGTGGGTCCGATTCTTCACGGTTTTGGCATTCCGTTCAAATATTTGAGTAGCCTTTCCCGGGTTAGAGATCAGAATGCCGGCCTGTTCGGCTTTTCCCAAGTGGGGAAATGCATCGTCGCTTACCTGTATGACGAATCGAAAGTCTCGATGGTTCTCCCTGAGCTCCGTTCCTCACTTGAGATGGTGGGGCACGAAGGACCTTTTGTTCCGAGACTTCCCGCGGCATGGTCGGGAGCAAGCGTGTTCTATCGATATGGGAGCTATCGCGGAAAATCTCTCGAGATCGCGGGAGCGACGCTCAAGGATGACCGCAGAGATCCACTCACGGCTATTAACCTGATCGAGGTCAATCCGTTTGCTCCTGTCGACGACATTATCGCAAACGGCGAAGAAGGTCGGGCGACACATGGCAATCGTTCCATCCTCGCAAAATTTCCTGTCGTTTCCGCCATCTGTCGGTCTGGAAAAGGCGGAGTGTTCAGGGGTATCGACATCCAGGACCCTGCTAGGGGAGATGTCATTGTAAAGATCGGTCTTCGACTGGGAAGCGCATTACCCGACGGACGGGACGGGGCGTACTTTGTTGGTCGCGAATGGCGCATGTACGGCGTGATGAGGGATAGTGGCCTGAGTGATGTGCTAGCAACGCCTATCGCTTTCTCCATGGAAGACGATGCGAACGTTCTTGTGTTGGAGGCAATTCAAGGCGTCGACCTCGCGGCCCATCGTGCGATTTCAGTCGATGATCCTTCACATCTTCTAACTGCCATTCGTCTCATGCGGCGCGTTCATCGCGCGGGATATGCCCTCGGTGACGCAAAGGCAGCGAATTTCATCGTGAGGGGCGTGGACCTGGCTATTGTAGACTTGGAGTCATCGAGCTCACTACGTGGCCCCAGGCGTGCATTGCCGTCGAGCTTCATTGTTTCCGGGCCTCCAGATATGGGCCTTGAAGGTCGCGACATCCTTCATTTCCTGATCTCGGTGGCTAGTCCGACAGGAGGGGGCGTAGAGGGATTGGGGGCCAGTCAATCGAGGCATATTCGGCTGCCCAGATTCGTTGACGAAGTCGTTCCCTGCGACGCATGGGCGCGGGAGGCTCTTCGTCTGCTACGACTTGCAATGCATGCGTTTGAAAAAGGTCCGTCGCTGCGTGAGTTCGATCGGTTGTTCGTGTGATCGTGTGGATGACGGTCTCAGTGCTTCTTCGCATGACGGCAGCGATGATGAAGTCTTACAGTCGGTGTTCGCGTGATTTCTTCAGATCGCGGCAGAAGACTGTCCTGTTGTTCGGATTCCTGCTAATGCCACTTGTTAGCATCCCCGAGGCACTCCTCTCACCACTGCTGTTACTGGGTGAGCCACATCTTGGTCTCGAAGGGAGGTGCCTTGGATTTCTGGCATACACCCTTCTATGGACCGCTTGGCTGGCGTCGCAGCGAGGTTTCGTTCCTTCGATAGGGGAGCTGAGTGCAGTAACAATATTTTTGACCCGGCCAATGATGGCATGCTGTGTAGTGGTCAGATGCAGCATTCTGTCGTGGCCCGCATTTCTGCTCCTTGCTTCGCTTCAGTTTTTTCATGATGAAAGCAAACGTGCCCAAGGAGCACAGCTCGCACTATGTGCCCTGGTCGTAGTCGCATGCATTGTGAGCGAATGGCGGGGAACCCGCGTTGGACGATATGTCGTATCGCCATCGCGGCACGCTTCAGGCGCTTCTGTCCTCTTCAGGCATGCGCTATCCGGAATCGCTTCGTGGGCGGATCCACGTGTTCCGTTCATGCACGCGACGATGGTTGTCGTTCTTATCCTCACGTGCACCGTTCTCTCCCGGTTGGACTCGTCGAACGGAGTGGTCGCCACTTCGCTCATCGGGTCGCTGGTAGCTCTTCTCCAGCTACGGGCGCTGTTGGATCTTGCTACGCAGCGGATTAAGGGCGAGTGCCCCATGTTGATAGCGTGTCCCAGGTATCGCGTGGTCGGGAACTACCAGACTTGCATCGCAGTGGCGGCTCTTTATACGGTGAGCATAGTGATAGTCGTTGCATATCACGACCGAATGGATCGGTTCGGAGCCGTTGCTATGACGGTGGCGGCGACGTTTGTGACTTTGCAGTTCCTTTCGTTGGTTGCTTGCCGGGTGGCGAAGCTTCCTCGCAATATCGAGAGCGGCGTGCTCTGTGTGTTTGGGCTGATCGGAATCGTGGTGGAGTGCGTATGACGTTGCTCGAGCTTCGTAATGTTCGAAAAGGTCGCAACGGTCGTTGCGTTCTATGGGACGCGTCGGTGATCCTGGGGCGCGACATTCATCTCATTGAGGGGGTGAATGGCGTTGGTAAGACAACGCTCCTGGAACTGATGTGTGGTCTGACTGAACCCACCTATGGCAATGTGCTTTTGGATGGTCAGTCGCTTCACTCGCGGAAGGCTCGAAGCGCGCGTCGGATCGTCATGGTTCCGGCGGCTGCGAAGTTCTACGATGGCGCGTCGGTCGACTTCGCTATCAGGCTTTATTTGTCATTACGTGGTGTAGCGATTCCACGCGACCTTTTCGAGTCGTTCGATCCGTTCTCGCTAAGGGACTACGCGCGAGTTTCATTCGGGGATTTGTCGCTGGGTTGGAAGAAGCGTTTGATGCTTCATATGGCATTTGCAGCCAAGTCAGATGTCTTGATCCTCGACGAGCCGACGGTGGGTTTGGACATGGATGCTATCCAGTGTCTGACGCAACTGATGACTTGCAGGGCTCAGGCTGGCATTACAGTCATGACGTGTCACGAGCCGACGGTCTTTAAGGGCCTCCCCATGCGTCGGTACATACTCCGGGCCGGAACTAAGGGGAGTGTTCTAGGAGCAGAAGTTGACCTCACTTGTGAATGAGTCGAGGCGGTTGATCGGAAGGCGCCCGGGCGACGAACTTGATGCGGATTCAGCCTGCTCTTTACGCCTGCCTGGCGAGTCCGTCGCGAATCCGCTCCGAAACGCTCATCATTTCGGCCCAGGCCCGATCGACGGCCTCGGCCAGGGCATCACGATGCAGTGCCACCGTCTCCGCGCGACCACCCTCGTCCGGAATGTACTCGATCAACACCCGCTGCCCATCGATCCACGCCTGTTCCCCAGCAAGAAACTCAGGATCCTGGAAACTACCCATGCCCGGCTCAGGCGGCATCGCAAACGCCGTACGCACATCGCGAGACGCGTTGCGAAGCAGCTCCATGGCTCGCTCGTAGGTGCCGTCCTCATCGTCCAGCGCAAGCTCGACGCGATCCATGCGCGAGCCGACGAACAGCTCGATGGAGCCCGTGAAAATGGCATGCACCGCAAAGCCGTCGAGGCGGGCACGCGGGTTTTTCATCACCTCGCGCAAGGCGACGACATAGCGATCCGTCACCTCGGGATGTTCGCGGAGCCAGGCGCTGCTCACGTCGTCGCACACTGTGACGTGCCCGTCGACCTTCGCTTCGATACCGGCGTGCGACAGACCGGCCGGACGATCGGGTAGGGTGACAGGCAAGCCGCCCGCCTTCAGCCCGAACATGACCCGACCCGGCGCGACGCGCAGCCAGTGCGTCACGGCCTGTACGACAAATCCGTCGCCACGTTCGCTATACGGCGCCGGGAACAGCTCCTGCACGCTCATGCCTGCGTCCCGCGCCACGCCTCGATCGCTTCCACAGCGCCGAGGCAATCGGCGAACCGGTTGTACAGCGGCGTCGGCGAAAGACGAATCACGTCGGGCTCGCGCCAGTCGCCGATGATTCCCTGCTGCTCGAGATAACCGAACAAGGCACGCCCCGCCTCACGACCCGCACGCACGCGCACGGAAAGCTGCGCGCCCCGCTGTAGTGGATCGTTCGGCGTGACGATGTCGAGCGTGTCGTCGAGGCGGCTACGAATGAGCCAGTCGAGGTACGAAGTGAGGCGACGGCTCTTGGCCACGAGGTTAGGCATGCCGGCGCGCGTGAATACATCCAGCGAGGCCCGCAAAGGTGCCAGCGCGAGAATCGGCGGATTCGACAGCTGCCATCCGTCCGCGCCCGGTGTGGGCACGAACTGCGGACCCATCTGGAAGCGCGTGGACTTGTCGTGTCCCCACCAGCCAGCGAAGCGCGGCACATCGGCGGTGGCGTGGCGTTCGTGGACGAAGCACCCGGCGACCGCGCCCGGGCCGGCGTTGAGATATTTGTACGTGCACCACACCGCGAAATCCGCGCCGCTGTCGTGCAGCGCCAGTGGCAGGTTACCGACGGCATGGGCGAGGTCGAAGCCGACGAGGCAGCCCCGCGCGCGCGCCAGACGGACGATGGCCGCCAGATCGAAGACCTGCCCGGTGCGATACTGCACGCCAGGCAGTACGACGAGCGCCACGCGGTGCCCGTGTTCAGCGATCGCGGCCTCGATCGCCGCCATCGACAACGTGCCGCCGGGGCCATCGGGCTGAATCTCGATCAGGTCGGTAGCCGGATCGAAGCCATGGAAGCGCACTTGCGACTCGAGGGCATAGCGATCGGTCGGAAACGCGCCGGCCTCCATGAGGATGGCGGGACGTTCGGAGGTCGGCCGATAGAAGCTGACCATCATCAGGTGCAGATTCACGCCAAGCGTGTTCATGGCGACCACTTCATGCGGCTGCGCGCCGACCACCTCGGCCATCGCGTCGCGCACATACTCGTGGTAGTGCATCCACGGCGAGCGACCGCGGAAGTGGGCTTCGACAGCGAGCTCCGACCAGTCGGCCAGTTCCGCCTCGACCGCGGCGCGGACGCCCTTGGGCTGCAGGCCGAGCGAGTTGCCGCAGAAGTAGAGCGTCTCCCGCCCGTGATGCGGCGGGATGTGGAATTCGTCGCGGAACGCGCGCAGGGGATCGGCCGCATCCTGGGACTGGGCCCAACCGCGCGTCGCTTCGAAACCGGTCATACGTTGACTACCTTGGGTATCAGGAGGGCATGTGGGCCGCCACCTCGGCGCAACCCTTGTCGAACGAGGCATTCCACTTGGCATCGCCGTTGGGGCGGATGCAGCGGAGCTGGATCGCATAGCCGCCACTGTAGAAATAACGCTCGTAGTAGTCGAGCTTTACCGTGCCTTCCTTCGCCGTGTAGCGGTTCTCGGTGGGTGAGGTGGCCTTGCCGGCGACGTATTCCTTCAGGCCCGACGCGTGGCTGCGCATATTGCCCGAGAACTGCTGGAAGCCGTTGAGGTTGGGCACCTGCTGCAGCGTGATCGAGACGCGCGCCAGGGTCGCATCCGCCGCGGAGGAGCCCGGTACCTGGAAGACCTGGGTTTCCGTCACGTCGCCCTGTGACTGCATGATCGGCACCCAGTTGTCCGGCACCGGCACATGGAGGGCGCCTCCCGCCAGGGAAACGTCGGTGGCCGCCGCGAAGGGGCTGGCCAGCAGGAGGACGAGCGGAAGGGTACGCAGGAGGCGCTTCACGATTGAGGATTCCCCGATAGGCCGCGGCGGCGCGGCGCAACGCGGGCATTCTTGCACAGGGCCCGGCCACGCATGGCCCGCCACAGTGTGCGTTACGTCACGCCACGGCGGACATGGTCTGAAAGCGCGACAGGGGTACGCCCAGCCACTCCAGTGCCGTGCCGTGGAAGAGCCGTGCGCGGGAGGCATCGTCGAGCCCCAGGGCCTCGATGCCGCTGCCGGGCTCCTGCTCGCCCAGGGGGAACGGGTAGTCGGTGCCGAGCATCACGCGGTCGGTGCCGGCGACCTCGAGCAGGTAGCGCAGCGCGGCGTCGTCGTGCACGCAGGAGTCGAAATACAGCCGCGAAAGGTACTCGCGCGGATTGCGTGCGTTGTCGGTCGCGACCAGGTCCGGACGCATCCGGAAGCCATGTTCGATGCGGCCGATGGAATACGGGAAACTGCCACCGCCGTGGGCGAGCATGATCTTCAGCGAGGGCAGTCGCTCCAGCACGCCGCCGAAGATCAGTGCGCAGGCGGCCCGCGCCTGCTCGGCGGGCATGCCAACCAGCCAGGGCAGCCAGTACTTGGGCATCGACTCGCTGCCCATCATGTCCCACGGGTGCACCAGCACGGCGGCATCGAGATCGGCGGCGGCTTCGAAGAACGGGAACAGCTCGGGCGCATCGAGATTCCACTCGTTGCAATGCGAGCCGATCTGCACGCCCTGAAGGCCGAGTTCGTCGATGCAGCGCTCCATTTCGCGGATCGCCAGCGACGGCGACTGCAGCGGCACCGTGCCGATACCCGCATAGTGGCGTGGGTGCGCCTGGCAGACGGCGGCCATGTCGTCATTGAGATGGGTATGCAGTTCCAGGGCCTGATGGCCCTTGGCCCAATACGAGAACATCACCGGCACCGTCGAGACCACCTGCACGCCCACGCCGAAACGCGCGTAGTCGGCGATGCGGTGATCCGCGTCGAAGGCGGACTCCCAGACCTCCCGGAAGAAGCGGCCGTCCTTGTAGATCCGGTGATGGCCGCTGGAGTGGGTCATCACCGGAAAGCGGTCGTCGCCGTAGCGGGCCGCGAGATCGGGCCAGTCACGGGGCAGGATGTGCGCGTGGGTGTCGATCTTCAGCATGGGGCCGAGTGTAGCGCCGGCCGCGGTCGGGGGCCTCTCGCGGTGCAGCACGCCGGAGCGCGCGCCGCACGATCGCGATCATGCCGGAGTGACGGAACGCCGGGTGACCACGTGCGCCACCGTATCCACGTTGTCCGTGAGCCGGTCGGTCAGGCGCCCGATGGCGTCGGCCAGTTCCCGGTCTTTCGTTCGCGCCAGTGCCTGCACCAGCGCCCGTTGATGCAAACGCAGATCCGGGGGCACGGTCGCGCCTTCCGCCACCGTCAGCGCCTCGCCTTGCGCACGCAGCGCCGTGGCGGCCTCGCGGATGAACGGTCCGACGTGCGCCCATTCCTCCGGGACCTGATCGATGTCGATCAGGGCTTCGAGGGTCATCGCCGTACGGGCGAGGCGATTGCCGTTGGCGTACAGGGTTTCGGCCAGTTCCTGCAGCACGGCGGGCGTGCCGGGCTCGGCGCGCAACCGGTCGACGGATGCCTGTGCATTGGTGCGCGCGGTTCGCGTGGCATTGCGCACCTGGTGACGCGTCGTCCGATCGGCCGGTTCGACCAGGGTGTCGAGGTAATCGGCGTACGCACAAAGCATGTCCGACAACGCGATACGCGCGCGGCTGCGCTCCCACGACGGCCAGAGTACGTAGGCCAGCAAGGCCATGGCGCTACCCAGGGCGGTATTGAGCACGCGATCGGACATCGCATTGAAGGGGTCGACGCCATCGAACGACAGCAAGACGACCACGGTGCCGGTCAGCGCCGCCACCGCGATGCCGTAGTGCGCGCCGGCGAGATAGCGGAAAGCCACGCAGAGCACGCCCATCACGGCGATATGCGCCCAGACGATGTCCGGGGTCAGGCGTAGCACGAATGTCGTCAGCATCAGGCCGAGCACGGTGCCGACGACACGCAACAGGCCAAAGTTGAACGTGGCGGCGAAGTCGGGACGCAGCACGATGGCCGCCGTCATCGGTAGCCAGTAGCCGTGCGGCAGATGAAAGTAACGCGACACCGCGAAGGCCAGGGTAAGCACGACGGCGCAACGCACGGCATGTCGAAACGCCACGGAGTGGGGCGTGATGTTCGCACGCAGCGTGGCCAGCGGCGATGCGCTGCGCAAGGTGTCCGGAAGCGAGGTTTCCGCGCGCTGGGCGCGTTCTTCACCGCGACTGCCGGCCCAGTTCGTGTTGCGGACCACGGCGGCGAGCTGGCCCGACAAGGCCTGGATATGGGCCCCGAGGCCCGTCCCGGTCGAGCCGGCGAGCAGCGCCCGCTCGCTTGCCTGGAGCGTCGCCAGGGCGCGCTCGGCGCGCTGCGGTGGCTCGGCCGCGTCCAGCGCGTCGGCGGTCGCGGTGAGCACGCGGGCCGCATCGTTGCGGAACATCTCGCCCATGGATTCGCGCTTCAGTTCGAGCTCGGCCATGGCGACGAGCTCGAGGCGTATGCGCTCGGCCAGTTCCAGCAGGACGCGGAACGCTTCCATCGCACGTCCGTGCGCATGATGACGGCCGAGCAGGGTGACTTGCAGCGCGTTCATCGCATCGGTAATGCCAGGGGCTTCGCCATCCTTGTGCGGCTTTTGGGCGAGGTCCGCGAGCCCACGATAGACCAGGGCGAGCGCGGCTCGCTCCGGCCGGTAGCGCTGCAGTGGCCATGCCGCAATGGAAAACGCGGCCAGGAGCATGCCGCCGGCAAAGATGAGTCCACCGCCGGCGAGTGCGCCGTCGATGCTCTTGGGCGTAGCCGCCGTGATCACCAGGAGCAGCATGCTCGTCATGCCCACGCGTGCGATATCCGCGCCGAACACGACGAGCAAACCGCCGAAGAAGCCGCACGCGATGCAGGCGATGCACATCGCCAGCACCTGGTCGCCCAGCAGGAAGCCGATCAGCGAAGCGAGACCTGCGGCGAGTGCGGCGAGGAAGAGGCGGTTCAGGCGTTGCTGGTACGGGCCGGGCTGGTCGGAGAACATGGTGTCCAGCGCGCCGGCCGCGATGCCGATGCCGACTTCCGCGTGTCCGAACGCGATGCCGGCAGTCAGCGGCAGGACGACCGCTGCGGTATTGCGCAAGGCAACCCGCATCGGTACGTCCGGCCGTTTCGTCCGGATCAACGTGTCGACGACGCTGGCGCGGAACGAGTAAGTCTGGCTCATCCGATCACGAGGCGCGCCCGGCGAATTCGCCAGTGAGCGTATTCACCGTGACTTTCTCGCCATTGGTGATGTATTCCGGCACCTGCACTTCGATCCCGGTCTGCAGCTTGGCCGGCTTGTTACGCTTGGTGGCGCTGGAGCCCTTCAGTTCCGGCGCGGTGTCGACCACGGTGAGGACAACCGAGGTCGGCACCTGCAGGCCGACCGGCGCTTCGTCGATCACCTGCACGTAGTAGCCCTCGAGTTCCTCGACGACATAGCCGGCGTTCTCGCCGACCACATCGGGTCCGAGCGTGTACTGCGTGTAATCCTCATCGTCCATGAAGACGAAATTGTCGCCGTCCATGTACGAGAACGTCGCCTGGCGGCGCTCGAGGCTGACTTCCTTGAGCTCGTCTTCCGCGCGCAGGCTGAGGTCGAACTTGCGCTGGCCGGGGATCGAATACAGCGTGAACCGGAAGGTCACGTTGCCGCCGCGCGCCGAGGGCGAGCTGCGTTCGATATCGCGGACCTGGTACACGGTGCCGTCGTGCTCGACGACATTACCTTTTTTCACATCAGATGCTTTCATGGCGTTCGACTTCGATGTCTTGGGAGTGGGGTGCGTGGCGTGGATTATTTCGGGGCGAGGCGAACGGCGCCGTCGAGGCGGATCGTTTCGCCGTTGAGATAGCGGCTGTTGATGATGAAGGCCACGGTGTCGGCGAACTCTTCCGGGCGGCCAAGGCGCGACGGGAAGGGAATCGACGCGGACAGCGACTCCTGTACGGCCGGTGGCATGCCGTCGACCATGGGTGTCCAGAAGATGCCCGGTGCGATGGTGTTCACGCGGATGCCGAACCGGGCCAGCTCGCGTGCCATCGGCAGGGTCATGCCGACCACGCCGCCTTTCGACGCCGAGTAGGCGGCCTGGCCGATCTGGCCTTCGTAGGCGGCGACCGAGGCCGTGTTGATGATCACGCCGCGCTCGCCGTCTTCACCGGCGGCATTGGCCTGGATCAATTGCGCAGCGGCCTTGGCCACGTTGAAGCTGCCGACGAGGTTCACCATGACGGTGCCCGAGAAGGTCGACAGTGGCATCGGGCCTTCCTTGCCGAGCACGCGGCCCGCGCCGAGAATGCCGGCGCAGTTGACCACCACGTTGAGGCCACCCATGGCGGCCTGGGCGGCGGCGACGTTGGCGGTCACGCCCTCTTCGGAAGTGACGTCGGTGCGCTGGAAGCTCGCGTTCTTGCCGAGCGCGGCGGCAGCGGCGTGACCCTTCTCCTCGTTGACGTCGAAGAGGGCGACCTTCGCGCCGGCGGCGACGAGGCGTTGCGCGACGGCGTGGCCGAGACCGGATGCGCCGCCGGTGATGACGGCCCTGACCTGTTCGAGCTGCATGACTACTCCGCTGGTACGACTGACAAAGAAGCCAATCTTAGCCGAGGGCCGCCCCGCACGGCTTGCGGCGCCGCCGCAGCCGCTGCCGGTATCGGAGTCGAAGCCGCTGTAGGCGCCGATTCATCGGCGATGGGTGCTTGCCTCAACCTGGCCGGCTGCCGCCGGATCGCCGATGAATCGGCTGCTACCGAAGCGCGCAGGCGATCAGGCTTTGGCGAGGAGGGCTGCCAGCGCCGCGGAACCCGACAGCTCGGCAAACGGCACGACTGCCGTGGGTGGCGTTTCGGGCGTCGACAGGAACAGGTTCCACACGCCCACGTCCCACCACTGGCCCAGCTTGTATCCGGCCTTCGGCCAGATGCCTGCGGGCGCGAAGCCCATGGCGCCGTGCATGGCCACGCTGCTCTCACCGGGCAGGGTGATGACGCCCACGGCCTGGTTGATGCCCTGCAGGCGCATGGTGTCCAGCAGCGCGCCATACAGCCGTCGGGCGATGCCGCGACGACGGGCATTCTCATGCACGTAGATCGATGTCTCGGCAATCCAGTCGTACGCGGCGCGCTCGCGGAACCGACCTGCATAGGCATAGGCCAGCAGGTCGCCGTGGTCGTCCCAGACCAGCCACGGATGCGTGTCCAGGCGCGCGCGAATGCGTTCGCGCATGACATCCGCACCCGGTAGATCGGTTTCGAAAGTGATTGCGCTGGAGGCGACGATGGGCGCGTAGATGGCGTGGCAGGCGGCGGCGTCGGCCTCGGTGGCGATGCGGATCAAAGCGGCTTTTCCATGAAAATGCTGGCGGGATGCGCGTGATGATCGCCGAAGGGTGGGCAGCGGCGATAGCCGGAGCGTTCGTAGAGCTCGATCGATTCGGTCTGTGCCGTGCCGGTCTCCAGCTTCACCCGCGTACCGCCGTTTGCACGCACCTGGGCCTCGAGCGCCTCGAGCATCTCCTTGCCCAGCCCCATGCCACGGCAGGCGGGCACGACGTACATGTATTTCAGTTCCACGTAGTCGCCATGGTCGACGCCGGCGCCGCAGGCGAGCGGCGTGCCATCGACGCGTGCGGTCATGAAGGTCACGTGCGGCTGGCGAAGGCTGTCCACGCCGACATGCGGCGGTAACGGCTGGTGGTAGAGGTCGGAAAGATAGCCGTGCAACTGCTCGATCAACGGCAGCACGTCGTCGCGACCCGGATCGTCGATCGCGAACACCAGGCTGGGCGGTTCCGGGGCGACGATCAGGTCGCCATCGTTGAGGTGGCGCAGGAAGAAGCGATCGCAGCTGAAATGGCCGGTGCCACCCATCGGCGCGTCGATACGCGCGAAGCCGTGACGCAGATAAAGCACCTGGGCCGCGTCCATGCCCGTGAGCGTTTCCAGGTAAATACGCTGGAAGCCGGCGCGTCGCGCGGCATCGAGGCACCGACGCATCAACCGGGACGCCGCACCGATGCCACGTGCCTTGGGCAGGAAATACATCTTGCGCAGTTCGCAGGTGTCGTCGTCGCCGCCTTCCAGTGGCGCGATACCTGCGCCGCCGATCGCGTGGCCGTCTTTCTCGACGACGAAATAGGCATGGCGGGGGCGGGCATAGGCGGTGGACAGGCCATCGACTTCGGGATCGTGGATCGCGAAGCCGGGGCCGTCGGCGCCGAATTCAGGCATGACATGGCGGATCACGGCGGCCATGTCGGCGTCGTCCCGCGGCTCGATGGGGCGGATCATGTAATCGGTTCGCATAAGCCGATGCTGCCACGGATCGGCTTCGTTGCGGAATGGCGGCCCGCAGGCCGCCCCTTACGCCGCGGTTCGCGCCCGGGTGACGCGGCTCGCCGTTTCCTTGCCGAGCCGACCGGCGAGCCACGCACCGGTTTCGATCAGACGGTCCAGGTCGACGCCGGTGGTCATGCCCATGCCGTGCAGCATGTACACCACGTCTTCGCTTGCCACATTGCCGGTAGCGCCCTTCGCATAGGGGCAGCCGCCGGTGCCGGAGACGGCGCTGTCGACCACGCGCACGCCTTCCTCCAGGCAGGACAGGATGTTGGCTAACGCCTGTCCATACGTGTCATGGAAATGTACCGCGAGGGCGCTCATCGGCACCTCGCCGGCCACGGCGCGCAGCATGTCGCGTGCCTTCGCCGGGGTACCCACGCCGATCGTGTCGCCGAGGGATATCTCGTGGCAGCCCAGCTCATGCAGACGTCGCGCCACGCGCACCACATCGGCGACGGGCACCTCGCCCTGGTAGGGGCAACCCAGCACGGTCGATACGTAACCACGCACAGCGACACCATCGGCACGCGCGCGCTCCATCACGGGCACGAAGCGCTCGATGGACTCGTCGATGGAGGCATTGATGTTGGTGCGATTGAACGCCTCGGAAGCGGCGGTGAACACGGCTACTTCCGTCGCCCCCACCTCGCGTGCTCGCTCGTACCCCTGCAGGTTGGGTACGAGTACCGGGTAAACCACACCGGGCGCCTTACGAATACCGCGGAAGACCTCGGCGGCATCGGCGAGCTGGGGCACCCACTTCGGGCTGACAAAGCTCGTTGCCTCGATGGTGGCGAGGCCGGTCGCGGAGAGGCGGTCGATCAGCTCGATCTTGACCCCGGCTGCGAGCATCGCCTTCTCGTTCTGCAGGCCGTCACGCGGACCGACTTCGACGATGCGTACGTGATTCGATGCGTTCATGGATGTCTCGTTCAAACGGGATCGGCAAAGCGGACAAGGATCGCGTCGGCGTCGACGAAATCGCCTTGTGCGGCGGATACCGACTCGATGGTGCCGGCGCGCGGCGCCTTCAAGGCGAGTTCCATCTTCATCGCTTCCATCACCAGCAGCTCCTGCCCTTCCTCGACCACGTCGCCCGCGGCAGCGCGGACCAGCACGATGCGACCCGGCATCGGCGCGGCCAGATGGCGTGCGCTCGTCCCCTGCGCACCGGCCCAGGCGAAGGCGGGCGCGCGTTCGACGTTCCAGCGACGGCCGGCGTCGTCATGTACGCGGATACGCATGCCGAGCATACCCAGCGGCAGGCGCCGGGCCTGACCGTCGAAGCGTGCCGACAGCACATCGCCAACGAGACGTGCGCCGGCAACCGTGCAGGTCGCGTCGCCGCTGCGCAAGGTGTAGTCGCCGCCATGCCCGTGGGCATCGATCTCGTGGCGGACATCGCCTTCCATCAGGGCGACGACGCGTTTGCCCGCATGGCCGATGCGCCAGGCGTCGGCGCTGGCCCAGGGGGAGTGCGGATCGGCCGCGGCGCCTTGCTGCGCCAGCTCATCGGCGAGTAGCACGGCCGTCGCCGCAGCGAACAACTCGGTGCTGCCCGCGACGCTGTCGCCGGTCAGGAATTCCTCAAGGTGGCGGTCGAGATAGCCGGTGTCGATGCGTCCTTCGACGACCGCAGGGTGACGGGCCAGTCGCTCGAGAAAGCCGACATTGGATTTCGGCCCGACGATGTCGATCACCGACAGCGCTTCGCGCAGTCGCTCCAGCGCCTGCTCGCGGTTGCGATCGTGGACGATGAGCTTGGCGATCATCGGGTCGTAGAAGATCGTCACCGTGTCGCCAGCGATCACGCCGCCGTCGAGGCGGACGTGACGCGAGGGCGTCGGGAGGTTCAACGCCAGGAGACGACCGGAGCCGGGCAGGAAGTTCGCTTCCGGGTCCTCGGCATACAGGCGCACCTCGATCGCGTGCCCGTGCGCGCGGACGTCTTGCTGGCCGAGCGGAAGCGGTTCGCCGGCGGCCACGCGCAGCTGCCATTCCACCAGGTCCAGGCCGAGCGTTTCCTCGGTGACCGGGTGCTCGACCTGGAGACGCGTATTCATCTCCATGAAGAAGAATTCGCCATCCTGGGCCACGATGAACTCGACGGTACCCGCGCCCACGTAATCGACGGCGCGGGCGGCGGCCACTGCGGCGGCACCCATGCGTTCGCGACGCGCGTCGTCCAGGAAGGGCGATGGGGTTTCCTCGAGCACCTTCTGGTAGCGCCGCTGCGCCGAGCACTCACGTTCGTTGAGATGGATGAGGTTGCCATGCGTGTCGCCGAAGACCTGGAACTCGATGTGTCGCGGATGCTCCACATAGCGCTCGAGGATGACGCGGGTATCGCCGAAGGCATTGGCGGCCTCGCGTTGGGCCGAGGCCAGGGCTTCACCAAAGCCCGCGGCGTCGCGGCAAATGCGCATGCCCTTGCCACCGCCGCCCGAGGCCGCCTTGATCATCAGCGGGAAGCCGGTATGGGCCGCCTCGATGGCCAGTCGCGCCGGATCCTGGTCTTCGCCGTGATAGCCGGGCACCAGCGGCACCGCGTGGGTCGCCATCAGCGCCTTGGCGGCGGCCTTGGAGCCCATGGCGTCGATGCTTTCCGGGCGCGGTCCGATGAAGGCGATGCCGGCCGCGGCGCAGGCGCGCGCGAAATCGGTGTTTTCCGACAGGAAGCCATAGCCAGGGTGGATCGCCTGGGCACCCGTTTTCAGGGCGACCTCGATGATCGCGTCGCCGCGCAGGTAGGACTCGGCCGGTCGAGGTCCGCCGATGGGCCAGGCCTCGTCGGCGAGCCGCACGTGCTGAGCGTCCGCGTCGGCCGTGGAGTACACGGCAACGGTACGGATGCCCAGGCGGCGGCAGGTCCGGATCACGCGGCAGGCGATCTCACCACGGTTGGCGATCAGAATGCAGTCGAACATGCGGCTCCCAAGGGGGCGTCGTAGGGGAAAGGGAAGGGCGGGCACGCTAGCAGATTACGCGCTCGCGGCGGGTTGCGCCGCAGCATCACGAGGGCTGCGCGATTTGCAGTCAGGCGGCGGGTCGCCTAGCCTTGAGGGCCCCCAAGGTCGCCCACACGTCCTTTCATTACTCTTCATAGCGAGAATTTTCATGCAGATTGCCAACCGCCATGCCGTTTCTTTCCACTACACGCTGACCGACGACCAGGGCAACGTCATCGACAGCTCGGACGGCCGCGAGCCGCTCGCCTATATCCACGGCGAAGGCCACATCGTGCCGGGTCTGGAAAAGGCGCTGGAAGGTCGGTCGGTCGGTGACCAGTTCAAGGTCGACGTCTCGCCCGAGGAAGGCTATGGCGTGCGCCACGACGAGCTGGTCCAGACGGTTCCGCGTGCGGCTTTCCAGGGCGTGGAAGATCTGCAGCCGGGCATGCAATTCCAGGGTCGTAACGACCAGGGCAGCATCAACGTGACCGTGTCCAAGATCGAAGGCGACAACGTCACCGTCGACGGCAACCACCCGCTGGCCGGCCAGACGCTGCACTTCGCCGTCGAGATCACCGGTGTGCGCGATGCGAGCGAAGAAGAACTCGCCCACGGCCACATCCACGGTGAGGGTGGTCACCACCACTAAGCCGGTCCAACGGCCCCCGCTGTGGTAGGAGCCGATTCATCGGCGAAAGGGTGCTCGCCGCACCCTTGTCGTTCATGTGGGAGCCGATTTATCGGCGATTGGGCCTCGGGGCTAAACCGCTCCGTTGGCTTTTCGCCGATGAATCGGCTCCTACATGTATCTATTAGTACCAGTCGAGCAGCGACACGCCGACGCCCAGGTAGGTGGCGCGGTGGTTGTAGTCGATCAGGCTCTCGCCGTAACCGTTGAACACCTCGAGATAGCCACGCAGGTTGTGCACGACCGGGAAGCTCCACGTGCCGCGCAGCGAACCGTGCGAGCGATCGCCGGTGCGGAACGAATGGCGGGCAGTTAACGCGAACTCGTTGGCGCCCATCTCGTGAACGACCTGGATTTCGCCGCGACCCATGTAGTCCTGGATGTCGGGGTTGTCGTCTTCCTTGCCGCCTTCCGGGATGCGCCACCACGGTCGCAGATTCACGACCCAGTTTTCCCTCTCGAAACCGAAATCGGCAACGACGCGGTTCCAGCTGCGTGACAGGGGATCGGCGCGTCCGTTGGACTGGTGATTCACACCGATGTCGGCGAGACGACCGTTCCAGCCGAAGATGTTGTAGTTGGTGTTGAACACCAGCAGGGCTTCCGGCTCGTAGTTGGTCTCACGGAACGGACGCGAATTTTCCTTGTTGTAGACCTGCCAGCGCGACGACTGGGTATAGCCCACCCACAGGTCGCCGTTATCGCCGAAGACATTTTCCCAGACCTTGGTTTTCAGGCTGATCTGGAACTTCGCTTCGACGTTCTGCAGCGCCTGCGGCTCCGTCACCGTGTGGTCCGGCGCGGGGCTGGAAGGGGTCTTGTTCTGCTTGGTCGTGCCGAAGAACGGCAGCGCGTACGTCGGCTTGTAGCCGCGCAGGTTGAACGTGCCCAGCTTGCTCTCGGGCGAGAGTTCCCAGCGGCTGTCGAGCAGCGACACAGGGCGCGCCACGTCGTTGGAGTTGCGAGTGGCAAGGTCGACGCTGACCGACTCGCCCTTTTCATCCTTCTTCTTGGCCGCTTGCGGGAGCCTGTCGCGTCCGGTCGCCTTGTCGTAGCACAGCAGTCGCTGGGCATCGGTCTCGATGGCCGAGCACGCGCGGATGTCGATGGGGCTCGGGTTCTGCGCGAGGGCGAGCCCCGCATGGAGGCACGCGTAGGCGCCAAGAGCGCCTGCGGCATGGAAACGGTTCATGTGGTGTTACTCCCTGCATGCCCGATACGGCACGGCGAGCCGGGAGTGTAGCCGCCACGAATGTGTGAATAACGTGCATTGTTGCCGTTAATCGCAAGAAACGACGCAGGGCCACGGCTGGGCCCTGCGTCATGACGTCTTAGCCGGTTACTGGCCGCTCGCGCCCGAGTGCTGGACCCAGCGCTGGTACTCCGCCTTGCTGATCTTCCCGTCGCGATTGGCATCCGCATATTGGAAGTCGTTCGCCAGCAGCGGGAACGCCGAGGCCTGCGTGGCGGTGATGGAGCCCTTGCCACCCGACAGCGTCGCGAAGTCGGGCGCGGGACCGGACGGTTTGGCCGGGGCAGGAGCGCTGTTGACGGTGACCGGGCCCTGCGTTGTCGGCATGGTCGTTCCGGTCGCGCTGGCGTCGGGATTCGGCGGCGGGGGTGCCGGCGGCAGCGGCGGGGGAGGCGGCGGTGGCGCGTCCGACGCCGGTGGCGGCATGCTGCTGGGCGGCATGTCGGCGGGCGGCGGTGGTGGTGTGGCCTCACCCGGTGGCGGTGGCGGGACCCTCGCGGGCGGTGGAACATCCTGGGCGAACGCCACGCCTGCCAGCAGCAGCGATGCGCCGAGTGCAACGGCGCGAACTTGCTTATTCATCGAAAGCCTCCTTTCGTCAGCGGTGGTGGGACGACACATTGCCGACGCTAGCAAGGGACGATTTAATGGCGACCCAACTGCGAACAGGCCTATACCGTGCCATCACGCGTATCCGACGGCTCCTCCACGGACGACGTGCT
>Ga0247742_10000605_pt1 | contig 28142 bp, 24 predicted proteins | sample UWRJL208509C2_FD_180944 | JGI IMG/M metagenome (GOLD analysis project Ga0247742, IMG submission 180944) | Plant litter microbial communities from Arlington Agricultural Research Station in Wisconsin, United States - UWRJ-L208-509C-2 | ecosystem: Environmental > Terrestrial > Plant litter >...
CGTCGTTCAACTCCGGGGCCCAACCCCAGAACCGTGCGCCTCAATCCATCGGCTTTTTGCTGCTGGACAATTTCACGCTGATTTCTCTGGCGTCCGCAGTTGAACCCCTGCGCATGGCCAACCAATTGTCCGGTCGCGAGCTGTATCGCTGGACCACCCTCACCGTCGACGGCGGTCAAGTCTGGGCCAGTGATGGCCTGCAGATCACCCCCGATTGCTCCATGCACAAAGCCCCGGCCCTGGACACGGTGATTGTCTGCGGCGGCATCGGCATCCAACGCACCGTCACCCGCGAACATGTGTCCTGGCTGCAAAGCCAGGCGCGCCAGTCCCGTCGCCTCGGAGCGGTCTGCACCGGCAGCTGGGCCCTGGCCTGCGCCGGCCTGCTCGACGGTTTCGATTGCAGCGTGCACTGGGAATGCCTGGCCTCGATGCAGGAAGCCTTTCCACGCGTTGCCATGAGCACGCGGTTGTTCACCCTCGACCGTAACCGTTTCACCAGCTCCGGCGGCACCGCGCCACTGGACATGATGCTGCACCTGATCAGTCGCGATCACGGCCGTGAACTGTCGGCGGCGATTTCGGAGATGTTCGTCTACGAACGTATCCGCAACGAGCAGGATCACCAGCGCGTGCCGCTCAAGCACATGCTCGGCACCAACCAGCCGAAGTTGCAGGAAATCGTCGCGCTGATGGAAGCCAACCTGGAAGAGCCGATCGACCTCGACGAACTTGCGGTCTATGTCGCCGTTTCCCGTCGCCAGCTGGAAAGGTTGTTCCAGAAATACCTGCACTGCTCGCCGTCGCGTTATTACCTCAAGCTCCGGCTGATTCGCGCGCGGCAGCTGCTCAAGCAGACACCGATGTCGATCATCGAAGTGGCGTCGGTCTGCGGCTTTGTCTCCACGCCGCACTTCTCCAAGTGCTACCGCGAATACTTCGGCATTCCACCGCGTGACGAACGCGTGGGCTCCAACACCACGCAGCAAGTGGCGATGATGCCGCTGCCACAAGCCATGGTGCTGTCGCCGTTGTCCGGGCCGTTGTCGGCATTGAGCCAGGCGCGCAATGAGTCGACGTTTGCCAGCGTAAGGCTGTAAATCTTGGGGTGAGGGGGCGTGCCCCCTTACCCCAGGTTATGCGCTACGGGACTGCTGATACTCCGCCAACGCGGGCAGTAACTGCTTGTCGATGGCCTGGCGCACCGCCGGCAGGATGGTCGCGCTGCTGGTGTACATCTGCTTGACCATGGTGCGCAATTCATTTGCCCGCTCAACGTTCAAACCCCGCACCGCACACTCGCAAGCCTGCTCGGCGGTCGCGCCGGCCGGTACTTGGAAGCCCAGTGCTTTCAACTGGCCCAACAGGTCTTCCTGGTCAATCAAATCGGCGTACATCATCACGCACATCCTTATTCTGCAAACGAGGTCGTGGCTCGATTCTGGTAGGGGTGTGCGAGGACGGCAAGGGCGTTTTGTCGCAGTGGCTGCTTTACCTATGAACAGGTCGTTTTCGGCTAACTCGCGCAGAAGGGGAGTGGGCACACTGGATTCAGCTGGCTTCACGAAGGTTTGGTCACCCTCGCGTCACAGCTCCTCAAAGCAAACCCTGCCCCGATCCTGTCACGGCTTGATCGGGGCTTTTTTTGCCTGTGAGTCCGGGCGTTTGTGTTGAAACGCACTGTGCGTTCCAACCTAGAACCCTGTGGGAGCGTGGCTTGCCCGCGATGAACGATGACGCGGACTATCGTTGCAACACCAAAATCCGCGACAACAATTCATCGCGATCGATATAGCAGCCCTGGAAATGCCGGGCGCCGGAGGTGGGGTCGAAGGCGCTGCGGGCGTGCAGGGTGCGGCAGTTGTCGAAGCACCAGAGTTCGCCGGGATTGAGCCGCGCCGTCAGCCGAAAGCGCGCTTCGCGGGTCATGGCGATGAAGCGCCGGTAGGCCCGGTAGAGCACCGGCATGTCATCGACCGAGGCCTCGAATGGGCCGCGCAGGAAATTTGCCATACGGATTTCCGCCACCTGCCCCAACGCATCCAGCGCAATGATTGGCGCCAGGCGACGGTAATCACTGTGGCGATCCTTGTTGCGAAATTCCACGGGGATGTCACACAAGGCCTTGAACGCGGCGGGATCTTCTTCGCGCAAAGCCTGGGCGATGGCAAAGCCATCGACAAAAATGCTCTCGCCACCGGTGGCGTTATTGACCAGGCAATGCAGGAATTGCAGCCCCGGTTGCAACTCCCGGGTCGGCAGGTCGCTGTGCAACGGCAGGTTAAACGCGGTGTAGGCGTTGCTGTCGGCATTGGTCTTGGATTGCACGTTGAACAGCACGCCGAAATTGCTCTCGCGGATAAAGGAAATTCGCTGAGCTATGAGTTTCAGTGAGCCGGGTTCGGTGGGCACGCCGCGAACCTGGGTCAGGCCGACATCGCGCAACGCCAGCAGCCAGTCGAGCAGCGCCTGTGATTCCTCCATCAAGGCGGAGTACTCGAACACCGGCAGCGTCAGGGTGCTGTTCCACAGTTGGCTTTGTGGTTTGCCGGCGCGACGCTCGCTGCGGGATTCATCGTCATAGGCGTGGGCGCGCAACCAGCCGGGGTCGAAGCGACTGAGGTGGTTGTCCGGCCATTCGATGCGCAGGTTGCCGTGGATATCGATGTCGCAAGCCTTGGGGATCAGGTCTTCGGCCACATCGACGATTTCCAGCACCTGCTCGCGGGTGACGGTGTACACGCACAACGGGCACGGGCAGTTGTCCCGCAGCCATTGGTGATGAAACGGGCTGAGGCGGCCGTCGGCCCATTTCACCTGGACTCGGTCGGCCAGGGTTTGCACCGAGGCCAGGGCGCTGATCAGCGGATAGGTGCGGAAGTCGGCAACGGCGGCGGCGGGGTTCATGGTGATCTCCTTATTATTTTTTGGGGGGCAGTGCGATCACTCGGCCAACGTAGTCAGGGGTGGGCAGGTCGGTTTGCTCGGCGACGATGGCTTGCAGCTTGCCCAGGGTCTCTGCACTGAATGGCGCGGAACGCGGCCCGGCGAGGTCGACGTGCAGCAGCATTTGCTCGTTGCCGGCCAGCTCTTTGTCACCGCCCGCCAGATGCAGGCTGTGGTAGAGGTGCAGGCGTTTGCTGTCGTGGCCGATGATCTGGGTGTGCACCTCAACGTCTGCGTCGAGCTTCACTTCATGCAGGTAATTCAGGTGCAGCTCCAGGGTGAACAGCGAGTTGCCGCTGGATTCGCGGCTGTTGCTGTCCATGCCCAGGCGATCCATCAAGGCATCGGTGGCGTAGCTGAAAATCAGCAGGTAGAACGCGTCGCGCAGGTGGCCGTTGTAGTCGACCCAGTCGGGGATGATTTTGGTTTGGTAGGTGGTGAGGGTGGGCATCGTGTGGGTCCAGTGGCTGGTGGTAGTTTCGAAATCCACCCCTCACCCCAGCCCTCCCGAAACGTCGGACCGCCCCAGGGGGGAGAGGGGGAAAGGGGGCAGATCTTCATGCTTTTCAACGCCTGAGTTCGGCTCGATATTTCAGGTCGGCGTAGCTTGAACAATCACCTCGGTCAGTCCCCTCGCCCCCGTGGGGAGAGGGTTAGGGTGAGGGGTGGTTCTCAAGCCAATCACGGGTCAGTCGGCAAACGCCATCCCATGCTTCTCTTTGGTGGTTTTCACCGCTTCCAACACCGCCAGCAGGCAGTCATCACGATAGCGTTCCAGCGCCGAGATGCTGTGCGTTCCCAACTGCTCGCTGGTGCCATCCACCACGTCATCGATCAACTTGTCCGTCAGCTCGGGAGCCGGCAGGTAGGTCCACGGCAGTTGCAGTGCGGGGCCGAATTGCGCCATGAAGTGGCGCATGCCGGCGTCGCCGCCCGCCAGGGTGTAGGTCAGGAAGGTGCCCATGAACGACCAGCGCAAACCGGCGCCAAAGCGGATCGCATCGTCGATTTCACCGGTGGTCGCCACGCCGTCGTTGACCAGATGCAGCGCCTCACGCCACAGCGCTTCGAGCAGGCGGTCGGCGATGAAACCGGGCACTTCCTTGCGCACGTGCAGCGGCCGCATGCCCAGGGATTCGTAGACTTTGATCGCCGCTTGCACCGCTTCCGGCGCGGTGTTTTTGCCGCCGACCACTTCCACCAACGGCAGCAGGTACACCGGGTTGAACGGGTGGCCGACCACGCAGCGCTCCGGGTGGGTCGAGCCTTCGTAGAATTCGCTCGGCAACAGACCCGACGTGCTGGAGCCGATCAGGGCGTTGGGCTTGGCCGCTGCGCTGATTTTGCTGTGCAGTTCGAGTTTCAGTTCCAGGCGTTCCGGGGCGCTTTCCTGGATGAAATCGGCGTCTTTGACGCACTCTTCGATGGTCGCGACAAAACGCAAGCGGTCTTGCGAAGCGCCGGGGGCCAGGCCTTGTTTCTCCAGGGCGCCCCAGGCATTGGCGACGCGTTTGCGCAGCGCCGCTTCAGCGCCAGGCGCCGGGTCCCAGGCCACCACATCGAGGCCGTGGGCCAGGGCACGGGACACCCAGCCGCTGCCGATGACACCGCTGCCGAGGGCGGCGAAGGTTTTTATTTCGGTGATAAAGCTCATGGCAACTTCCTGAATAGGGATGAGGATCCTGTGGGAGCGAGATTTTGTGGCGAGGGGGCTTGCCCCCGTTCGGCTGCGAAGCAGTCGTCACCCATTGCATGCAGCATGGCTGACACACCGCAGTGGCAAGTGAGGGGCCGCTTCGCGACCCAGCGGGGGCAAGCCCCCTCACCACAAAAGTCCAGTTCCACAGGTGAAATAGGGGGTGCGGATTAACCGCGCTTCGTCAGGCCCATCTTGATCCGGCCTTCCGCCGGGGTCAGAACCCGGGCGCCGAGGCGGCTGAGGATTTCGCTGGCGCGTTCGACCAGTTGGCCGTTGGTGGCCAGCACGCCTTTGTCCAGCCACAGGTTGTCTTCCAGGCCAACCCGCACGTTGCCGCCGAGCAGCACCGCTTGCGCGGCCATCGGCATTTGCATGCGGCCGATGCCGAAGCCAGCCCAGACCGCGTCGGCGGGCAGGTTGTCGACCATGGCTTTCATGGTCGTGGTGTCGGCCGGTGCGCCCCACGGGATGCCCAGGCACAGTTGGAACAGCGGGTTATCGAGCAAGCCTTCCTTGATCATCTGCTTGGCGAACCACAGGTGACCGGTGTCGAAGATTTCCAGCTCGGCTTTCACGCCCAGCTCCTGGATGCGTTTGGCGCCGGCACGCAGTTGCGCCGGGGTCGAAACGTAAATGGTGTCGCCGTCGCCGAAGTTCAGGGTGCCGCAGTCGAGGGTGCAGATTTCCGGCAGCAGCTCTTCGACGTGAGCCAGACGGGTCAGCGGACCCACCAGGTCGGTGTTCGGGCCGAACTCCATCGGATTTTCACCGCCACCGATTTCCAGGTCGCCGCCCATGCCAGCGGTGAGGTTGACGATGATGTCGACGTCGGCCTCGCGAATCCGCTCCATCACTTCGCGGTACAGCGCCACGTCACGGCTGAACTTGCCGGTTTCAGGATCGCGCACGTGGCAGTGGACCACGGTGGCCCCGGCCTTGGCGGCTTCCACCGCGGCGGCGGCGATTTGTTTCGGGGTGACCGGCACGTGCGGGCTTCTGGCGGTCGTGTCGCCAGCACCGGTGAGTGCGCAGGTGATGATGACGTCGTGGTTCATTAGGCAATTCCTTCAGGCATGGATTTCAGGCGTAGGGCGTCCGCTCGCAGCCCTGTGGGGGCTGCGATCCGGTGAGGCAATCGGGTTTATTTACTGGTCAGTTGCAAGTTGGCTTCGGCAGGTTTGCCATCGAAGGTGGTCACGCCTTCAAGCCAGCGTTTCTGGTCCTGCGGGTGATCCTTGAGCCATTGCTTGGCCGATTCGAGCGCGTCTTTGTGATCCAGCAGCGGCTGCATCATCCGGCTCTCGTCTTCGGCGGTGAAGGTCAGGTTGGTCAGCAAGCGGTGGACGTTCGGGCATTGCTCGGCGTAAGTCGGCGCGGTCACGGTCCAGACCGTCGCCATGCCTTCGTTCGGGCCAAGGGCGTCGTCGCTGCCGGTCAGGTAAGTCATTTTCACGTTGACGTTCATCGGGTGCGGTGCCCAGCCGAAAAACACCACGGCTTCGTTGCGGCGCACGGCGCGGTCCACGGCGGCGAGCATGCCGGCTTCGCTGGACTCGACCAGTTGGAACTTGCCGAGGCCGAACTGATTCTTGGCGATCATCGCCTTGATCTGGGTGTTGGCACCCGAGCCCGGCTCGATGCCGTAGATCTTGCCGCCGAGTTCTTTTTCAAACTTGGCGATGTCGGCGAAGGTTTTCAGGCCTTTGTCGGCGAGGTAAGTCGGTACGGCGAGGGTTGCCCGGGCATCCTTGAGGCTTGGCGCGTCCAGCACTTTGACCTGCTTGCCGTCGACAAACGGGGTGATGGTCTGGGTCATCAGCGGGTTCCAGTAGCCGAGGAACAGGTCCAGGCGTTGGTCGCGGATGCCGGCGAAGATGATTTGCTGGGAAGCACTGGTCTGTTTGGTCTTGTAGCCGAGGCCGTCGAGCAGCACTTGGGTCATGGCGCTGGTGGCGATTACGTCGGTCCAGTTCACCACGCCCATGCGCACGTTCTGGCAGGACGCCGCATCGGCGGCCATGACATTGGCGCTCAACAAAGCGGTACCACTGAGTGCAAGAACACAGCTGCTGATCAGTCGTTTCATGTTGCGGTTCCTCGGCAGACGTTATTGTGGGTTCCGGCATCTTTGTGCACCGGTGATGCCAAGTTACGCAGCTAACCACCCGTAAAAGCGCACAGCGGCGACGGGCTCTTGCACTGGAGCGACCTGCACCCTTGAATGGCGCGTGCAACTGGCGTATCAACGAGCTTTGAGCTTTGAGCTTTGAGCTTTGAGCTTTGAGCTTTGAGCTTTGAGCTTTGAGCTTCGAGCTTCGAGCTTTGGGCTTCAGGCTTCCCGCTCCTGCCAACGAGTGCGCTCCATGTCCCAGGATTTCTACTTCTTGTTGATGCCGGGTTTTTCGGCCATCGGTTTTATCTCGGCGATCGAACCGCTGCGGGTCGCCAATCGCTTCCGTGGCGAGTTGTATCGCTGGCACGTATTGAGCGCCGATGGCGGGGCGGTGTTGGCCAGCAACGGCATGTCGGTCAACGCCGATGCCGCGCTGGAGCCGCTGAAGAAAGGCGCGACCTTGCTGGTGGTCGCCGGTTTCGAACCGCTGAAGTTCGCCACGCCCGCCTTGGAACATTGGCTGCGTCGTCTCGACAACGAGGGCGTGACCCTCGGCGCCATCGACACCGGCAGTTTTGTACTGGCCGAGGCGGGGCTGCTCGACGGCTATCGCCTGACCCTGCACTGGGAGGCCATCGATGCGTTCAAGGAGTCTTATCCACAGCTCAGCGTCACCCAGGAGCTGTTCGAGATCGACCGGCGGCGCATCACTTCCGCCGGCGGCACCGCGTCCATCGACTTGATGCTCGACTTGATCGCCCAGGCCCACGGCCCGGAGCTGGCGATCCAGGTCAGCGAGCAATTTGTGCTCGGGCGCATCCGGCCGCGCAAAGACCACCAACGCATGGAAGTCGCCACCCGCTACGGCATCAACAACAAGAAACTGGTGCAAGTGATCGGCGAGATGGAGCAGCACAGCGAGCCGCCCTTGAGCACCTTGCAACTGGCGGAATCGATCAAAGTCACCCGACGGCAGCTGGAGCGCCTGTTCCGCCTGCACCTCAACGACACACCGAGCAATTTCTACCTGCGCCTGCGCCTGGAAAAGGCCCGGCAGTTGCTGCGCCAGACCGACATGAGCGTGCTGGAAGTCAGCATCGCCTGCGGTTTTGAATCACCGTCGTATTTCACCCGCAGTTATCGGGCGAAGTTTGAGCGTTGCCCTCGGGAAGACCGGCGGCGATTGGGGGATGGACGGGAGGTGGTTTGACAGGGGTTTATACTTAATTATACTCATTGGTATAAATTATACCTGTCGCCATAATTGAGTATAAAAGCATGTCGAAGAATCCTGGTTTTGTCTTTCGTCGACCTGATCTGGCGCGCAACATCGTTGATGGGCTGGTCGGTTCCGGCCTTCAGGATTACACCTCGGGGCTGTTCCTGGCTGCTCCGCGCCGTACGGGTAAAAGTACCTTTTTGCGCGAAGATTTAATCCCCGAATGCGAATCCAGAGGCTGGCTCGCGGTGTACGTGGACCTATGGGCTAACAAGGACAAGGACCCCGCCGAGCTGATCGCGTCCGCGATTGCGGGCGCCTTGGTGCCCTTTGAAAAAGGCATTCGCAAGCTCGCTAAGTCGGTGGGCATCGAGAAACTCAACTTCCTGCGCACCCTGTCCTGGGATTTCAGCAAGCCGCAACTGCCGGTCGGAGCCACATTGACCCAGGCGCTGGAGTTGCTGCACAACGCGGCGGGGACACCCGTGGTGCTGGTGATCGACGAAGCGCAACACGCGCTGACCACCGAGGCCGGGGTCAACGCGATGTTTGCCCTTAAAGCCGCGCGCGACCAGCTCAACCAAGGGCGCGAAGGTGAGGTCGGCGGTTTGCGCCTGGTATTTACCGGTTCCAATCGCGACAAACTCGCGCATTTGGTGATCGGACGCACCCAACCTTTCTACGGATCGAGCATCACGCCGTTCCCGTTACTGGCCAAAGCCTTTACCCAAGCCTATACGGCGCATTTGAACGCGCATCTGGCGCAGACCAACCAGTTCGTCGCCGAGGACATCGATCAGGTCTTCGAGTTGGTCGGTCGGCGCCCGGAAATGCTGCGCAGCATCATTGGCGAGGTGGCGCTGGAGCTGGGCGAGGCGAGCAATCTGAGCGAGTTGTTGCGCAACAGCGCCGAGATCCTGCGCGCCGGCGTCTGGACCGAGTTCGAGAGCGCCTGGAACGGCCTGACCGTGCCGCAGCGGGCCGTGCTGGAAGTGATGGTCGAGCGCTCGCAAGCCAATGAGGTGTTTGCACCGTTCACCGATGCCACCCTGACGGCGGTCGCCAAGGCCATGGAATCCATGGGCAGCGACACGGTGCCAGGCACCCAGACCATCCAGTCCTGCATTGATGCGCTGCGAGACAAGGAACTGGTTTGGAAATCCAATCGCGGGGCCTACGCGCTGGAAGACAACACCTTCGGCGACTGGCTCACCCACCGCCGCCGCACTGCGGCCGGCTAAGTTACTGCTTCATCAACGCCGAACATGCCGCTTTGTACGCCTCATGCTGGTACTTGTTCAGCGTGGCGGGGAGGGCGAAGTCGAACTTCTTGTTCTGCGCGTTGATGGTCTGCGGCGACAGCAGGGTGACTTCGCAGTTTTCCAGCAACTGGAAAACCCCTTCGATCTTGAACGTGGTCGGCCCGCCGGCGAATTCACCTTTCTTGCTGCGCTTCTTGATCGCGATCCGATCAATGGAATTCTCCCGCACAAACGACGCGACCTGCGCGGCGAAGACCTTGACGTTGGCCGCCTCGTCATCATCGTCGAGGGCGATTTTCTTGGTGGCCAGGGCGACGTGGCTCAAGGCCTGACCGTCCAGCGCGGCCACGGCGATGATCGCTTCGCTGCCTTTGATTTCGATGCCGCAGATGTTCATGGCTATTTCCTTGAGGGGCGGGTGGGGTGCAGCTTACCGTGCTGGATCTTTTAAGTGTCGATCTAATTTATAGGGTTATATTGGGTCTTTTAATGACGTTTAATGGATAAAAAAGATCATATATTGTCCTTTAAAGAGTATCTGTGTTTTCCGCTGCTACACTTGTTAACACTCACGATGAGGTCGACCCGTGGCACTTACCCATATCCTCTACTCCCCTGGCGAACTCGCGTTGCAGATCGCCGGGCATGCCAAGCGTTTGAGGCTTGGTAAAAATCTCTCGCGGCGCACCCTCTCGCAAAAATCGGGTGTGCCTGAATCCAATATCAAGCGCTTTGAAACCACCGGGAAGATTTCGCTTGAAGGCTTGCTGCTTTTAGCGATTTGCCTGAATGCCGAGGAACCACTGGTGAACCTGTTTGCCTCCACCGCGTCGCTAACGCTTGAAGAACTGAAAAACTACGAAAGGGCTCGTGGCCGCCAATGAAATCCGTCCAGGCACTCAGCGTCATGCTCCAGGGAGCAAAAGTCGGCGAACTGGCAGCGATCCCGCGCCAGGGACTGTTTTTTTCCTACGATCCTGCTTGGCTGGCAACTGGCTTCAATCTGGCCCCGTTTCATATGTCGTTCACCACTGCCCCTCAAAAAGCGGCCGATCCACTGCTGTTCGACGGTCTGCCGGGGGCCTTTAGTGATTCCCTGCCCGATGGCTGGGGCCTTTTACTCATGGATCGTTTTTTTAGAAGTCAGCTGGGCGTCGAGCGCCATGCCATCGGGCCGCTGGATCGCCTGGCCTACATGGGTAATCGAGGCATGGGGGCCTTGGAGTACGTGCCCATGATCAAAACGGTGGACCCTGAAGAGGAGCTGGATTTGGCGGCCCTCTATGCAGCCTCACAGGTGCTGCTGTCAGGTAGCACCGACGAGGTCATCACGGCATTACGCCTGGCGGGCGGCTCGCCTGGTGGGGCCCGACCCAAAGCGGTGATGGGTTTATCGCCGGATCGGCGGCGCGCCATCTCGTCCTTCGGCGACATGCCCGACGGTTATGAACATTGGTTGATCAAGTTTCGCAGCGACGACGAGCACCGGGATGTGGGGGCGATCGAGCAAGCATATGCGGTGATGGCCACTCAGGCAGGCGTCGAGATGTCCGAGTCAGCGCTGTTCGAGGTCGAAACGACCCAAGGGACCGAGCGGTTCTTCGCCACTCAGCGTTTTGATCGCGAAGCCGGCGTGAAGCGCCACATGCTGACAGCCTCGGCGATTCTGTATGCGGACTTCCGCAGCCCCAGCCTTGATTACGGCGATCTCCTGCGCGCTGCTTTCGCCATGAGTCGTGACGCGAGCCAAGTCGAGAAAATGGCGCGCTTGATGGTGTTCAATGCCCTCGCTCATAACCGGGATGATCACGCTAAAAACTTCTCGTTTTTTGGTGACGCTGGGGGATGGCGAATGGCTCCCGCGTATGACCTGACGTTTTCCACCGCGGGCGGTCGAGGCAATGAGCACACCACGGCGTTTGCCGGTCGGGGCACGCCGTCGCGCAAGGCGCTCATCGATGTCTGTGCGCCCTTTGGTTTCCTGGAGCCTGAGCGCTATATCGAGCAAACGCTGGATGCCTTCGCTGGATGGCGTGCTTGTTGCACCGACCTACCGATCGACAAAGCGCAGAGCCAGCAGATACTCAACGCCTTAAATCAGGTATGGACCGCCCTATAGGGTGTCACTCCTGCGAAATCGACTCCAAAAACTCTGACCGTTCATCGCTCATACGAGCCACGCAGTCGTTTTGCGCCATGGTGAAGGCCTTGCTGCCGGGTTTGGCGGGGAAGACTTCGACGGCGCAGTCGGCATCGCGGCTTTTTAGCCAGTCTTGCTGGGCAGTCTTGAGTTTGGCGGTGATGTCGGCCAGTTGCGCCGGGTTCTTGCCATAGACGGTTTGCAGGCGCTCGGTCAGGCCTTGGAAGTTGTCGTTGAGCAGTTGTTCGGCGGTGGTTTTGCTGTAGGCCGAGCACTCCAGGGTCTGGACGTCGTTTTCGACGGCGTCGCAAGGGTTGCTGTCGGACTCTTCGGCCGCGTGTGCGCCGGTCGCTATCAGTGCCAAAACCAGGAAAATCGATTTCATTACGCCGCCCTGTATCCAGTGATGCGGCGAATTCTGGCGTAAGCGGACGGCCTTGAACAGGTCGGTGATGACGCTTGCGCAGGCCCCTTTGTCGCGGATTGACGCTTTCGGCAATTCCCCTGTCGTTTTTGCACCCGGCTGCACAGGCACCGAGGCATATGCTGGCCCCAAAGCGCCGGCAGACGATTCGGCGCATGAATCGCTAATAAGGGGACAGCCTGATGAGCCCAGCCGAATTGCACGCCGACAGCATCGTTATCGACGGGCTGATTATCGCCAAGTGGAACCGTGAGCTGTTTGAAGACATGCGCAAGGGCGGCCTGACCGCAGCCAACTGCACCGTGTCGGTGTGGGAAGGCTTCCAGGCCACCGTCAACAGCATCGCGTCGAGCCAGAAGCTGATCCGCGAGAACAGCGACCTGGTCATGCCGGTTCGCACCACCGCCGACATCCGCAAGGCCAAGGAACTGGGCAAGACCGGGATCCTGTTCGGCTTCCAGAACGCCCATGCCTTCGAAGACCAGATTGGCTATGTCGAGATCTTCAAGCAGCTCGGCGTGGGCATTGTGCAGATGTGCTACAACACCCAGAACCTGGTGGGCACCGGTTGCTACGAGCGTGACGGCGGCCTGTCGGGCTTCGGTCGCGAGATCGTCGCCGAGATGAACCGGGTCGGCATCATGTGCGACTTGTCCCACGTCGGCTCCAAGACCTCCGAGGAAGTCATCCTCGAGTCGAAGAAGCCAGTGACCTATTCCCACTGCCTGCCTTCGGGCCTCAAAGAACACCCGCGCAACAAGTCCGACGCTGAACTGAAGTTCATCGCCGACCATGGCGGTTTTGTCGGCGTGACCATGTTCGCGCCGTTCCTCGCCAAGGGCATCGATTCGACCATCGACGATTACGCCGAAGCCATCGAATACGTGATGAACATCGTCGGCGAAGACGCCATCGGCATCGGCACCGACTTCACCCAGGGTCATGGCCAGGACTTCTTCGAGTACCTGACCCACGACAAGGGCTACGCCCGCCGCCTGACCAGCTTCGGCAAGATCATCAACCCGCTGGGCATCCGCACCGTCGGCGAATTCCCGAACCTCACCGAAACCCTGCTCAAGCGCGGCCACTCCGAGCGCGTGGTGCGCAAGATCATGGGCGAGAACTGGGTGAACGTTCTTAAGGAAGTTTGGGGCGAGTAAGCCGCCGCACCTCTGAATCCTTTCCCGCTGCCGTCCGTGCAGCGGGCAACAAACCGAATTTTCTGGAGTTAAGTTTCCATGGCCAAGATCGCCCCGCAATTGCCAATCGAAGTCGACAGCGAAACCGGTGTCTGGACCTCCGACGCCTTGCCAATGCTGTACGTGCCGCGCCATTTCTTCGTCAACAACCATATGGGTATCGAAGAAGTGCTGGGCGCCGACGCCTATGCGGAAATCCTCTACAAGGCCGGCTACAAATCCGCCTGGCACTGGTGCGAAAAAGAAGCTGAATGCCACGGCCTGGAAGGCGTCGCGGTGTTCGAGCACTACATGAAGCGTCTGTCGCAGCGCGGCTGGGGCCTGTTCAAGATCCAGGACATCGACCTCGACAAAGGCACCGCCAGCGTCAAGCTCGAACACTCGGCGTTCGTCTACGTGTACGGCAAGGTCGGGCGCAAAGTCGACTACATGTTCACCGGTTGGTTTGCCGGCGCCATGGACCAGATTCTCGAAGCTCGCGGCAGCAAGATCCGCACCGTGGCCGAGCAAGTCTACGGTGGCTCCGAAGAAGGCCACGACGACGGCTTGTTCACCGTCAAGCCGTTGTAAGTCGAGGACCCTGCCATGGCTTTCGAAGCAATGTTCCAGCCGATCCAGATCGGCAAACTGACCATCCGCAACCGCGTGCTCAGCACCGCGCACGCCGAGGTCTATGCCACCGACGGCGGCATGACCACCGACCGGTACGTCAAGTATTACGAAGAGAAAGCCAAGGGCGGGATCGGCCTGGCGATTTGCGGCGGTTCCTCCAGCGTGGCCATCGACAGCCCGCAAGGCTGGTGGAAGTCGGTCAACCTGGCCGACGACCGGATCATCCCGCACTTCCAGAACCTGGCCGATGCCATGCACAAGCATGGCGCCAAGATCATGATCCAGATTACCCACATGGGTCGTCGTTCGCGTTGGGACGGCGAGCACTGGCCGACGCTGTTGTCGCCGTCGGGCATCCGTGAACCGGTGCACCGCGCGACCTGCAAGACCATCGAGCCGGAAGAAATCTGGCGGGTGATCGGCAACTACGCCACGGCTGCGGCCCGGGCCAAGGCCGGTGGCCTGGACGGCGTCGAACTGTCGGCGGTGCACCAGCACATGATCGACCAGTTCTGGAGCCCGCGCGTCAACAAGCGCACCGATGAGTGGGGTGGCAGCTTCGAAAACCGCATGCGTTTTGGCCTCGAAGTGATCAAGGCTGTGCGCAAGGAAGTCGGCGACGATTTCTGTGTCGGCCTGCGTATCTGCGGTGACGAATTCCACCCGGATGGCCTGAGCCACGAGGACATGAAGCAGATCGCCAAGTATTACGACGACACCGGCATGATCGACTTCATCGGCGTGGTCGGTTCGGGTTGCGACACCCACAACACCCTGGCCAACGTGATCCCCAACATGAGTTATCCACCGGAGCCGTTCCTGCATTTGGCCGCCGGTATCAAGGAAGTGGTCAAGGCCCCGGTGCTGCACGCGCAGAACATCAAGGACCCGAACCAGGCTACGCGGATTCTCGAAGGCGGCTACGTCGACATGGTCGGCATGACCCGCGCGCACATCGCCGACCCGCACCTGATCGCCAAGATCAAGATGGGCCAGATCGACCAGATCAAGCAGTGCGTCGGTGCCAACTACTGCATCGACCGTCAGTATCAAGGCCTGGACGTGCTGTGCATCCAGAACGCCGCGACTTCTCGTGAATACATGGGCGTGCCGCACATCATCGAGAAGTCAACCGGTGTGAAGCGCAAAGTGGTGGTGGTCGGTGCCGGCCCCGCCGGGATGGAAGCCGCACGGGTGGCCGCCGAACGCGGCCATGACGTGACCCTGTTCGAGAAAAAAGAATTCATCGGCGGCCAGATCACCACGGCGTCGAAAGCGCCGCAGCGTGACCAGATTGCCGGGATCACCCGTTGGTTCCAGCTGGAACTGGCGCGCTTGAAAGTCGACCTGCGCCTGGGCGTGGCGGCGGATGCGCCGACCATTCTCGACCTGCGTCCGGACGTGGTGGTGCTGGCGGTCGGCGGTCATCCGTTCCTCGAACAGAACGAACACTGGGGCGCCGCTGAAGGCCTGGTGGTCAGCAGCTGGGACGTGCTCGACGGCAAAGTCGCGCCGGGCAAGAACGTGCTGGTCTACGACACCATTTGCGAGTTCACCGGGATGTCGGTGGCGGACTTCCTCGCCGACAAGGGCAGCCAGGTCGAGATTGTCACCGACGACATCAAGCCCGGCGTGGCCATCGGCGGTACGTCGTTCCCGACTTACTACCGCAGCATGTACCCGAAAGAAGTGATCATGACCGGCGACATGATGCTGGAGAAGGTCTACCGCGAAGGCGACAAGCTGGTGGCGGTGCTGGAGAACGAATACACCGGCGCCAAAGAGGAGCGGGTGGTGGACCAGGTGGTCGTGGAAAACGGCGTGCGCCCGGACGAAGAAATCTACTACGCACTGAAGGAAGGCTCGCGCAACAAAGGCCAGATCGACATCGAAGCCCTGTTCGCGATCAAGCCGCAACCTTCGCTGAGCACGACTGGTGAGGGTTACTTGCTGTTCCGCATCGGCGACTGCGTGGCGCAACGCAATACACACGCGGCGATCTATGACGCACTCCGGCTCTGCAAGGATTTTTGACGGCTCAGCTGCAAGCCATGAGCTGCAAGTTGCAAGTTAAAACCCAGCCTCCGCGCTGCTTTTGCTTGTAGCTTGCAGCTTGCAACTTGCACCTCGCCAGAGGTGACTCTGATGTTGAACACCCTTCTTCCAATCCTGTTGTTCGCTGCCTTGGGCCTGGCGGTCCTTGGCGCGTTGCGGCGGATGAGTATGTGGCGCCGGGGCCGGGCCTCGAAGGTCGACCTGATCGGCGGGCTGCTGGCCATGCCCAAGCGCTACATGGTCGACCTGCACCACGTGGTGGCGCGGGACAAATACATCGCCAACACCCACGTCGCCACGGCAGGCGGGGCGGTGGCGTCGATTGTATTGGCGATCCTGGTCCACGGTTTTGGCCTGCATAACCGCCTCCTCGGTTATGCGCTGTTGCTGATGTCGGCGGTGATGTTCGTCGGGGCGATCTTCATGTACCTGCGCCGTCGCAACCCGCCGGCCCGTTTGTCCAAGGGGCCGTGGATGCGCCTGCCGAAAAGCCTGATGGCGTTCTCGGTGAGTTTCTTCCTGGTGACCTTGCCCGTGGCCGGCATCCTTCCGGAGAACTTCGGCGGCTGGATCGTCGCGGCAATCCTCGGCCTTGGCGTGCTCTGGGGCGTTTCGGAATTGTTCTTCGGCATGACCTGGGGCGGGCCGATGAAGCACGCCTTTGCCGGCGCGCTGCACCTGGCCTGGCACCGTCGCGCCGAGCGCTTTGGCGGCGGCCGTTCCACCGGTTTGAAGCCGCTGGACCTCAACGACAAAGACGCGCCCCTGGGCGTGGAAAAACCCAAGGATTTCACCTGGAACCAGTTGCTGGGTTTCGACGCCTGCGTGCAGTGCGGTAAATGCGAAGCCGCGTGCCCGGCGTTCGCCGCCGGCCAGCCGTTGAACCCGAAAAAACTGATTCAGGACATGGTGGTCGGCCTGGCTGGCGGCACCGATGCGAAATTTGCCGGCAGTCCCTATCCCGGTAAAGCCGTGGGCGAGCACGGCGGCAATCCGCATCAACCGATCGTCAATGGCCTGGTGGACGCCGAGACCCTGTGGTCCTGCACCACTTGCCGCGCTTGCGTCGAGGAGTGCCCGATGATGATCGAGCACGTCGACGCCATCGTCGACATGCGCCGTCACCTGACCCTGGAAAAAGGCGCGACCCCGAACAAGGGCGCCGAAGTCCTGGAAAACCTGATCGCCACTGACAACCCGGGCGGTTTTGCTCCGGGCGGGCGGATGAACTGGGCGGCGGACTTGAACCTCGCTCTGCTCAGCGAGAAAAAATCCGTCGACGTGCTGTTCTGGGTCGGCGACGGCGCCTTCGACATGCGCAACCAGCGCACCCTGCGCGCCTTTGTCAAAGTGCTGAAGGCGGCCAAGGTCGACTTCGCCGTTCTCGGTCTTGAAGAACGCGACAGCGGCGACGTGGCCCGGCGTCTGGGCGACGAAGCGACCTTCCAGTTGTTGGCCAAGCGCAATATCCAGACCCTGGCCAAGTACAGTTTCAATCGCATCGTCACCTGCGACCCGCACAGCTTCCACGTGCTGAAAAACGAATACGGCGCCTTCGATGGCCACTACCTGGTGCAGCACCACAGCACCTACATGGCGGAAATCATCGACGCCGGTGCGCTGAACCTCGGCCAGCACAAAGGCAACAGCGTGACCTACCACGACCCGTGCTACCTCGGCCGCTACAACGGCGAGTACGAGGCGCCGCGCCAAGTGCTGCGTGCGCTGGGGATCGAGGTCAAGGAAATGCAACGCTCCGGTTTCCGCTCGCGCTGCTGCGGCGGCGGTGGCGGCGCGCCGATCACCGACATTCCGGGCAAACAACGGATCCCCGACATGCGCATGGACGACATCCGCGAAACCGGCGCTGAGCTGGTGGCCGTGGGTTGTCCGCAGTGCACGGCGATGCTCGAAGGCGTGGTCGAACCCCGGCCGTTGATCAAGGACATCGCCGAACTGGTGGCCGACGCGCTGCTCGAAGACGCTGCGCCGGCCAAACCGGCGACACCCGCCAAACGTGAACCTGCGGAGGCCCATTGATGAGCGACATTATCCGCCGCGATCCCCGGGCCGAATGGATCGCCCGTAACCGTTTGCACCCGCTGCACGCGGCGATGCAACCGGCGCAACACAGCTGGATGGGCCCCAACGGCGTCATCCGCAAAAACCTGCATGGCATCGGTTTCATCGGCCCCAACGGCATCAAGCGCATCGACCGCAGTGGCGCCCAGCAGGGCGGGGCGACCAAGCGTTCGGCGGCGGTTGAAGTGCAATTGCCGTTGCATCAAGTGGCGGCCCCTGCGTTCTACATCAGCGTGGTGCCGGACATGGTCGGCGGACGCTTGAGCAGCCACGATCGCGACTTGCTCGGCCTCGCCCATCAACTGGCCGGCAAGGACGGCGCGGTGTTGGCGGTAGTCTTCGGCGAACACAAGGAAAACGCCTTCACCACCGCCGGCGTCGATCGCTTGCTGGTGCTGGAAGGCGACGAATTCAGCGGTTATGCACCGGAACAACGGGTGCAGGGCCTGCGGGCTGTGGATAACCAGTTAAATCCCCGTCATTGGCTGCTGCCGGACAGCCGCAGCGGTGGCGGCGAACTGGGTCGGCGCTTTGCCGCCGCCCTGGGCGAACGCCCGGCGACACGGGTCTGGCAGGTCAAGGATGAAGAGTGCATCGGCCGCGCCGGCGCTGGGTTGCAAGACCTTGCCCGGCCAGTGGCCCGGCTGATCCTGGCCGCCGCCGAGTGCGCCGAACCGGTCAGCGAAACCCGCCACGAAGCTTTGCCCGTGGAGTTATCCACAAGCGTCGCCCGCAGCCTGTCGCGCATCGAAGATCTGGGCGCGGTAGCGGTCGACCCGGCGGCGATTCCCATGGCCGAAGCCGAGTTCATTTTCTCCGGCGGCAACGGGGTCAAGGACTGGGGACTTTTCCACAGGACGGCCGAAGCGCTGGGCGCCACCGAAGGCGCGTCGCGGGTGGCAGTGGACGATGGCTTCATGGCCCGGGATCGCCAGGTAGGCGCGTCCGGGACGTGGGTCACCGCCCGGGTTTATGTGGCGGTGGGGATCTCCGGGGCGATCCAGCACCTGCAAGGCATCGGCGCCTGCGACAAGGTGGTGGCGATCAACCTCGATCCGGGCTGCGACATGATCAAACGGGCCGACTTGTCGGTGATAGGCGAGAGCGCGGAGATTCTTCAAGCCTTGATCGAGGCGGTGGCGGCTTACCGCAACGACGCCAAGCGCGATGCGGCTTAAGGGAAGGAAAGGGTTATGAGCACGAAAATCATCAGCCTGGTGTCCATTGGCGCCCACCCGACCTCCGGTCGCCCACGCCGCGCGGAGCAAGACGCGCGCGCCGTGGAACTGGGCCTGCAACTGGCTGGGGATAACCTCGAAGTGCTGCACGCAGGCGACGTTGCCGAACCGGCCCTGCGCGCCTATTTGGGCATGGGCCTGGACGAGTTGCGGGTGCTTGAACAACCCGCAGGCGCGGATGCCTTGCCCGCACTCACCGACTACCTGCGCGACGCCGGTGCCCAAGTGGTGCTGACCGGCAGCCAGGCGGAAACCGGTGAAGGCTCCGGCATGCTGCCCTTCCTGTTGGCGGAAAGCCTCGGCTGGCCGCTGGTGGTGGGCTTGGCGCAAGTCGAATCGATTGACGGTGGCACGGCCCTGGTGTTGCAAGCATTGCCTCGCGGGCAGCGGCGGCGCTTGAAGGTCAAGTTGCCGTTCCTCGCCACGGTGGATAACGCTGCACCCAAGCCTCGGCAAAGCGCCTACGGCCCGGCTCGGCGCGGCGTGCTGCACGCGGAAGAAGTCGAAGTCATTGACGATCAACTGCTGGCGCTCGCCACCCTGCAATCGGCCAAACCCCGGCCTAAACGCTTGAAAGTGATCAAGGCCAAAAGCGGCGCCGACCGCATGAAAGCCGCCACGGCCAAGGCCAGCGGCGGCGGTGGGCAAGTGCTGAAAGGCGTGACCGCCCAGGCCGGCGCCGAAGCCATTTTGAAGTTACTGATCGAAGAAGGCGTAGTCCGTTAATCATCCAGCCCTGTGGGAGCGAGCCTGCTCGCGAAAGCCCAGTGCCAGTCCACATCGAAAAGACTGACACCGCGCGTCGCCAGCGGGCGTTTACTCACAATCCCTGTGCACGGCTCTGTGGATAACGTGTACACCCCTCGCTACAAGCCATACCTAGCAAGGCCTGCAAACCTTCGTACAAAAAACAACCAGCCTAAGTCGCGGTTTTTCTTGGGGTTTTTCCCAGGATAAGGGCAGAACTTGCCCCCAATCTCTGTTGGCGCTTCTGTGGATAAGATGTTCGCTGTCCGCTACAGGCCTTATAAAACGGGCTCTCTAAGCGGCTGGTTATAAAATGATCAATTATCTCGTTTAGGCCGGTTTCAATGGCAGGGAACCACTGGTTTCCAAGGCTTTCAGCGGTTTTCCACAGCGTTGGCAAAGTTGCCCCCAAAGTCTGTTGGCGCTTCTGTGGATAAGATGTTCGCCATCCGCTACAGGCCATGTAAAACGTGCCCTATAAGCTTTTGTTCAAAAAACGATCAATGTTCTGCCGAAACCGTACTTAGGGATAAGTCACGGTTTTTCTTTGCTTTCTGAAGAAAAAATGGCGGGTTGCCCACAGTTGTCCCCAATAGCTGTGGGTGGAGATGTGGATAACTTGTTCGCTCATGCCTGCAAGCCACGGACTGCATAGGTCTGAACGCGATAGATCAGATTTCATACAGTTATAAGGCGTAGGTATAGAAGGGCAAGATGTCGGCGGGATAAGGGATGCGGTGGTCTTTGACTGTCGGGGTGATTGTGGGGCCGCCTTCGCGGGCAAGCCCGCTCCCACAGGGGTTTTGTGGGCGCGGGCTTGCTCGCGAAGCTTTTAGCCTTGTACCGGCACGCCTTTGAGGTAAGCGGCCGGCTCGGCGCCCAGGTTGTTCAGCAAGCGCTCGCTGTACCAGTCGACGAAGTTCACCACGCCAAACTCATAGGTCTTGGAGTACGGCCCTGGCTGGTAAGCGGTGGAGTTGATGCCGCGCTGGTTTTCTTCGGCGAGGCGACGGTCCTGATCGTTGGTGGCGTCCCACACTTGGCGCATGCGGTCGACGTCGTAGTCCACGCCTTCGACGGCGTCCTTGTGCACGATCCATTTGGTGGTGACGACGGTTTCCTGGGCACTGATCGGCCACACGGTGAACACGATGATGTGATCGCCCATGCAGTGGTTCCACGAGTGCGGTAGGTGCAGGATGCGCATCGAGCCCAGGTCCGGGTTCTTGATCCGGCCCATGAGTTTGGCGCAACCCTGTTTGCCGTCCATGGTCATCGACACGGTGCCCTTGAGCAGCGGCATGCGCACGATGCGGTTACGCAGGCCGAAGCTGGCGTGGGCGTAAGGAATCTTCTCGGCGTCCCAGGCAGCGGCGGAGGCGGCGACGTGATCCTTGAAGGCCTGGTCGGCCCGTGGGTCGGTGACGTCGTCCCATTCCAGCAGGGTTTTCAACAGTTCCGGGTGCGACGCGTTGCAGTGGTAGCACTCGCGGTTGTTCTCCAGCACCAGCTTCCAGTTGGCCTTTTCCACCAGGGTGGTGGTAATCGCCACCTTGGTGTTCTCCATGTCGTAGGGTTCCATGTAGTGGCTCAGGGTCGACAGGAAGTCATCGATGGCCGGCGGATTCTCCGACAGGCTGATGAATATGTAACCGCCCGCGGTCTTCACGTTCACCGGTTTGAGGCCGTATTGCTTCATGTCGAAGTCGGCACCCATCTCGGTGCCGGCGAACAGCAGGCGTCCGTCCAGTTCGTAGGTCCACTGGTGGTAGTGGCACACCAACTTGGCGACCTTGCCCTTGTCGCTAGTGCACAGCCGCGAACCGCGATGGCGGCAGACGTTGTGGAACGCATGGACCACGCCGTCGGCGCCGCGAATCACGATGATCGGGTTCTTGCCGATCTGCAGGGTGATGTAGTTGCCCTTGGTAGGGATTTCGCAGGTCATGCCGGCGATCAACCACTCTTTCTGAAAGATTTCCTGCATGTCGATATCAAACAGCCGCTCGTCAGAGTAAAACGGCTGCGGCAACGAGAAGGTGCGCTCGCGCTCTTGCAGCATCTGTGCGGTGGCCTTGCGTGCGGGTTCCAGCGGATCGCCCAGGCTGATTTTTGCGGTGACGTCCATCGATTTGATCCTCATGGCCATTCTGTGTGGCCGGCGAAATAGTGGCTGATACGGTGTGCTACGCAAGGGTGTAAAGAAAGCGTCTTTGTATGGGGCGAGTGTGGGGCCGGCGCGGGCCAGAACCTTATCCATGGGCGACATGGCCCAATCTGTTCCCGACGCGCAACCCCCGGTAGTTGGGGGCTGGTCGCGATAAGTATGTGAATGTCGCAGATAGGTAAATGGGTGATCTGCGCTATACGCAGAATCGCCACCATAAGGCCGAGCATCGGCGGTGGAGAACAGCATGTCCAACAGCTTCCTGAATCCGGTAACCACCCAGACCTGGGCCAATGGTCGACATATCGTCCGTTGCGTCAAAGTCATCCAGGAAACCTGGGACGTGCGCACCTTCTGCTTTATGGCCGACCAGCCGATCCTGTTCTTCTTCAAACCCGGGCAGTTCGTCACCCTGGAGCTGGAAATCGAAGGCGTGCCGATCATGCGCTCGTACACCATTTCCAGCTCGCCATCGGTGCCCTACAGCTTTTCGGTGACCATCAAGCGCGTGCCGGGGGGCAAGGTTTCCAACTGGCTCCACGACACCCTGCACGAAGGCCAGGAGCTGGCGGTGCACGGGCCAGTCGGGCTGTTCAACGCCATGGACTTCACCGCGCCGAAAGTTTTGTACCTCAGCGGTGGCGTCGGTATCACCCCGGTGATGTCCATGGCGCGCTGGTTCTACGACACCAACGGCAACGTCGACATGGTGTTCATCCACAGCGCCCGCTCGCCGAAAGACATCATCTACCACCGCGAGCTGGAGCACATGGCGTCGCGGATCGACAACTTCAGCCTGCACCTGATCTGCGAGAAACACGGCTTGGGCGAGCCGTGGGCCGGTTATCGCGGTTACCTGAACCACAAGATGCTGGAGCTGATGGCGCCGGACTTCATGGAGCGCGAAGTGTTCTGCTGCGGCCCGACGCCGTACATGAATGCGGTCAAGCGCATGCTCGAGGCGGTCGGTTTCGACATGTCCCGTTATCACGAGGAATCCTTCGGCGCGACGCCACCGGAAGCCCGTGCCGATGCGGTGGAACAAGCGGAAATCGCCGCCGAAGCGCCGGACATCGATGTCGCGGATTTGCATCAAGTCGAATTCGTCTCATCGGGCAAGAGCATCCGCGTGGCCCCGGGTGAAACCGTGCACGCGGCAGCGGCCAAGGTCGGCCTGCTGATCCCGAAAGCCTGCGGCATGGGCATTTGCGGGACGTGCAAGGTGTTGAAACTGGGCGGCGAAGTAGAGATGGACCACAACGGCGGGATCACCGAGGAAGACGAAGCCGAAGGGTTCATCCTGTCGTGCTGCAGCGTGCCGAAGGGGGATGTAAGGATTGAGTTTTGATCATTCGTTAACTTCAAGAACCACCCCTCACCACAACCCTCTCCCCAAGGGGGTTAGGGTGAGGGGTCGATCTAACTGACACACCCAATACCCTCAGCCCACAAACAAATCCGGCATCAAAACATCGGTAGAACCCAGCTCAAACCGATACCCCTCAAAATCCTCCACGCCCTGCTCGCGTAAAACCTCCTCATCAATCAACAACCGCCCCGTCATGCTGCGACCGGTGCTGTCCAGAATGACATGCGCCGCATCCGCCATGATCGCCGGCGTTCGCGCATGCTTGAACGATTCCCGCGAGCCCAGCTGAAACTCGATGGCCGCCGTGGCGATCATGGTCTGCGGCCATAACGAATTGACGCTAATGCCGTAGCCGGCAAACTCCTCGCTCATGCCCAGGGTCAGCATGCTCATGCCGTATTTGGTCACGGTGTAGGGGCTGTACTGCGCGAACCATTTCGTCGCCAGATTCAGCGGCGGCGACAGGTTGAGGATGTGGCCGTGGCTTTTTTTCAGGTAGGGCAGGGCCGCCTGGCTGCACAGCAACACGGCGCGGGTGTTGATCTGGTGCATCAGGTCGAAACGCTTGAGCTCGAGATGCTGCACTCCGGTCAGCTTGATCGCCCCGGCGTTGTTGACCAGCGCGTCGATGGCGCCAAAGTGCTCATTGGCCTGGGCCAGTGCCGTGCGCACCGCGCCTTCATCGCGCACGTCCACTTGCAAGGCCAGCGCCTTGCCGCCGGCGTCCTCGACTTCCTTGGCCACGCTGAAAATCGTGCCCGGCAACTTGGCATGGGGTTCGGCGCTCTTGGCCGCGATCACGATATTGGCCCCGTCCCGGGCGGCCCGCAGCGCGATTTCGCGTCCGATGCCACGGCTGGCGCCAGTGATGAACAGGGTTTTGCCTTTTAACGACATGGTGGCGCTCCTGGTTTTTATTGTCTGAGCAGATCGAGTGTCTCGCAGGACAATGTAGACCAGGGCGTAGTGTTGGGTGGCGAGGCAGCTTTTGTGGTGAGGGGCTCGCCCCCGTTGGGGCGCGAAGCGGCCCTGAAATCTGGCCGCGCGGTATGCCTGACAGGCTGCATGCTCAGGTTTTTTTGGGGGCTGCTGCGCAGCCCAACGGGGGCAAGTCCCCTCACCACAGGCGCCCCCTACAACATAGAATTGTGGCTGCTTATAGCGACATGACTTCGCGAATATCCGCCGCCAATTCCCGCACGCGTTCTTCCTCGGTGTCCCACGAGCACATGAAGCGTGCGCCGCCGTTGCCGATGAAGGTGTAGAAGCGCCAGTGCTTGGCGGTCAGGGCGGCGATGGCCGGTTCCGAGAGTTGCAAGAATACGCCGTTGGCCTGGACCGGGAACATCAGTTCCACTCCGGGAATGTCGCTGACCAACTCCGCCAGCAGTTGCGCGCAGTGGTTGGCGTGCTTGGCGTATTTGAGCCAGGCGTGGTTTTCCAGGATGCCGACCCACGGGGCCGAGAGAAAGCGCATTTTCGACGCCAGTTGCCCGGCCTGTTTGCAGCGGTAATCGAAGTCTTCCGCCAGTTTGTGGTTGAAGAACAGGATCGCCTCACCCACCGCCATGCCGTTTTTCGTGCCGCCGAAGCACAGCACGTCGACGCCGGCCTTCCAGGTCAGGTCGGCGGGCGAGCAGCCGAGGAACGCGCAGGCGTTGGAGAAGCGCGCGCCGTCCATGTGCAGGTTCAGGCCCAGTTCTTTACAGGTGGCGCTGATGGCGCGGATTTCTTCCGGGGTGTAGACGCTGCCGACTTCGGTGGCTTGGGTCAGGGTCACGACGCGGGGTTTGGGGTAGTGGATGTCCTGGCGCTTGAGCGCCACTTCGCGGATCGATTCCGACGTCAGCTTGCCGTTTTCGGTGCGGGCGATCAGCAGTTTCGAACCATTGGAGAAGAATTCCGGCGCGCCGCATTCGTCGGTTTCGACGTGGGCGGTTTCCGAGCAGATCACGCTGTGGTAACTCTGGCATAGCGACGACAGGGCCAGGGAGTTGGCCGCGGTGCCGTTGAAGGCGAAAAACACTTCGCAGTCGGTTTCGAACAGCTTGCGGAAATCATCGGACGCGCGAGCGGTCCATTCATCGTCGCCGTAGGCACGCTGGTGGCCGTGGTTGGCCTGTTCCATGGCAGCCCAGGCTTCAGGGCAAATACCGGAATAGTTGTCGCTGGCGAATTGTTGGCTCTTGTCGGTCATGGCCGTTTTTCCGTAATCGAGGCTCAAGGGGTAAAAGCGCCTCGTGGTCAATGATGGTGCGCACTGTACCGAAGATCATCCGGGGAACGCACGGGGTGTCGCTATCAGAACAATACGAGGATCGACGGCAATTATGCACAGGAGCTCTCGGGATGGGGCGCTGGATTTGCTCAAGTGGCTGGCGCTGCTGAGCATGGTGCTCGATCACCTGCGATATGTCGGCTATTCCGTCGATCTGCTGTATGTGCCAGGACGCCTGGCGTTCCCCTGGTTCTGCCTGGCGATGGCCGCGAACCTGGCCCGCGTGGGGGCGGTGCAAAGCGAGGGCCAGTGGCGTTATCTGGGCTGGTTGTTGCTGTTCAGCGCCGTGAGCGAGATTCCCTACCGCCTCTACATCCCCGATCCCGACACCCTGAACGTGATGCCAACCCTGGCTCTGGGCTTGCTGGTGGCTCGGGGCTGGCAACACCCGACGCTGGTCGCGCGTCTGCTTGCGGTGGCGGCGGTGGTGCTGGCGACCGTGTTTTCGAGCCATTTGATGTTCGGTTTCTTCGGCGTGCTGCTGCCCCTGGCGATGCTGCTGGTGTTCCGTCGACCGTGGTATTTCAGCCTGTTACCAGGGCTGGTGTGCCTGGCGGCGAATCAGTGGCAAGTGCTGTACCACGCGGCGCGTTTCGGCAATGTTGCGGCCGTGCTCGGGCTGATCGCCTGCCTGATCGCGCCGCTGCTGGGTGTGTTCTTGTTGCGACATGCCAGCGGCGCCCAACCACCACCGATGCGCCGTTGGGCGTATGCCCTGTATCCGTTGCATTTCCTGCTGCTGCTACTCGCCCGTCAAATCGCCGCATAACCCTGTGGGAGCTGGCTTGCCAGCGATAGCGGTGGACCAGCCGCCATCCCTGCTGGATGTGACGCCGTCATCGCTGGCAAGCCTGCTCCCACAGGGGATCTGTGTCGGTTCGACGCAGCCATTTCGGTCGATGTCGTAAACGCACCTTTGCGTGGCGCCCATAGGCATTTGGCCGGTGGGCGCCGGCCCTACCATCGCAACCAAAGGGCACTGCCGACAGGCACGTGCCTCACCGAGACGAAAGGCGCACAAGCCGCCGCTGGGAGAGACGCGATGTTCAGCAAGCAAGACCAGATCCAGGGTTATGACGATGCACTGCTGGCGGCGATGAATGCCGAGGAGCAACGCCAGGAAGATCACATCGAGCTGATCGCGTCCGAGAACTACACCAGCAAGCGCGTGATGGAAGCGCAAGGCAGCGGCCTGACCAACAAATACGCCGAAGGCTATCCGGGCAAGCGCTACTACGGTGGCTGTGAGCACGTCGACAAGGTGGAAGCCCTGGCCATCGAGCGCGCCAAGCAACTGTTCGGCGCCGATTACGCCAACGTCCAGCCGCACTCCGGTTCCTCGGCCAACAGCGCGGTTTACCTGGCGCTGATCCAGCCGGGCGACACCATTCTCGGGATGAGCCTGGCCCACGGCGGCCACTTGACCCACGGCGCCAAAGTGTCGTCTTCGGGCAAGCTGTACAACGCCGTGCAGTACGGCATCAACACCGACACCGGCCTGATCGATTACGACGAAGTCGAGCGCCTCGCCGTCGAATCCAAGCCGAAAATGATCGTCGCCGGTTTCTCGGCTTACTCCAAGACCCTGGATTTTCCGCGTTTCCGCCAGATCGCCGACAAAGTCGGTGCACTGCTGTTCGTCGACATGGCCCACGTTGCCGGTCTGGTGGCGGCCGGTTTGTACCCGAACCCGCTGCCGTACGCCGACGTGGTCACCACCACCACCCACAAAACCCTGCGCGGTCCACGGGGCGGTTTGATCCTGGCCAAGTCCAACGCAGAAATTGAGAAGAAACTCAACGCCGCAGTGTTCCCCGGCGCCCAGGGCGGTCCGCTGATGCACGTGATCGCCGGTAAGGCGGTGTGCTTCAAGGAAGCGCTGGAGCCGGGCTTCAAGGCTTATCAACAACAAGTGATCGACAACGCCCAGGCCATGGCCGGCGTGTTTATCCAGCGCGGCTACGATGTGGTATCCGGCGGTACCGACAACCACCTGTTCCTGGTCAGCCTGATCCGTCAGGGCCTGACTGGCAAAGACGCCGACGCCGCCCTCGGTCGCGCCCACATCACCGTGAACAAGAACGCCGTACCGAACGACCCGCAATCGCCGTTCGTGACTTCAGGCCTGCGCATCGGCACCCCGGCGGTGACCACTCGCGGCTTCAAGGTTACCCAGTGCGTGACGCTGGCCGGCTGGATCTGCGACATCCTCGACAACCTCGGCGATGCCGACGTGGAAGCGAATGTTGCCTCGCAAGTCGCGGCCCTGTGCGCAGACTTCCCGGTTTATCGCTGAGTGCGGTTTTGGAGTAAATGACTATGCAACGCTACTCGGGCTTCGGCCTCTTCAAGCACTCCCTGAGCCACCACGAAAACTGGCAGAAAATGTGGCGCACGCCGACCCCGAAAAAGGTCTACGACGTGGTCATCGTCGGCGGTGGCGGGCATGGTCTGGCGACCGCCTATTACCTGGCCAAGGAGCACGGCATCACCAACGTCGCCGTGGTCGAGAAAGGCTGGCTGGGCGGCGGTAACACCGCGCGCAACACCACCATCGTGCGCTCCAACTACCTGTGGGACGAGTCGGCGCAC
>Ga0247742_10000606_pt1 | contig 28074 bp, 40 predicted proteins | sample UWRJL208509C2_FD_180944 | JGI IMG/M metagenome (GOLD analysis project Ga0247742, IMG submission 180944) | Plant litter microbial communities from Arlington Agricultural Research Station in Wisconsin, United States - UWRJ-L208-509C-2 | ecosystem: Environmental > Terrestrial > Plant litter >...
CTTCTCCCTCCCGCCCCCTACTAACCCACTCCATACCCCCTCCACAGGCCTCAACTACCTCGTCAAAATAGACCCCACCTCTGGTAAACTCCTCTGGGCAAAGAACAACCAGCCAGTGGACACCAGCGCGGGTGATTGGAAAGATATGGGGGACGGGCAGGGCATCGTGCCCGAGGATCTGCCTGCGACTGGTAAACCCGGGCCTCCCAAACCAGCTGGAGAGCTCGGTGGTCCGCCGGGTGTCGGTGTGCCACCTGCCACTGATACTGGTGCTGATGGCGCATCCGAGCCTGGTCCTAGCACCATCGCCGAAGCCGCCAGCGCTGTCAAACCAGATAACCTGGATCCATCAAGACTAGAGCACGAGCAGGACAACGCAGCGACGCACTATGCGGGCTTCCCGCAGGTTGAGGGGAGGAGTAAATGGTCCACGGTGATCAGGCGGTATTTCACGCCCAAGGGGATTATGGAACGGTTGTTGAGAAAGACGGTGAGGAGGAATACGTGGATATACATCTCGGTATGTCAGTGGGATGTGATTTGAGCTAGTACTGACCAAAGATTCTCTCTAGGATAAGAACTGTAAGTTCTCCCCTGCTGGCCTTGCTCCTGGGCTGGAGCTGAGCATATTTTTCTTCAGTCAACATCTTCATCGGGATCAAAGACACGGGGACGTTTCAACACTCGTCCTTCATCTCAGGCGGGCTCGTCACCTCCGCGGGGCTGATATCGGTCAAGCAAGGCGTGATACACACCTTGTCGCCGCTATCGGGGCATTACAGGTGCGTTTGGGTAACTCCAAATCGTTGGCGTATGCTCATACTAACATATATGGCTTTGAAGGACGTCAACGCAGCACTTTCACAAATTCATCGACGTCCTCACCGAGCGCGGGGTCGACATGCATAAAGTCAAGATTAGCAAAGCCGAGGCTGCGTTATGGGGGTACGTGTTCATGTTACTCTCCGTCTACCTTTGCTCACATTGACACTCCCCATAGAATCGAACATTTGGCTAAATTCAAAAAAGCCCAAAGCCATGCACTTGGTGAGGTGAAGAGGAAGGTGAAGAGTGGGTTGGGGGTGGTTACGGGTAAGTGGAAGGGGGGAGAGAAGAAGAAGAAGGAAGAGCCGCAGAATAGGCCTAGGGACTCTCAGACACAGGAAGAGAAGGGAGGAGGGGAGGAGCTGGCGAAGGAAAAGGAAAAGGGGAAGGGGAAGGAGCAGGTAGAGGAGAGGAAAGACGAGTCTCAGAAATCACAGCCACAACCACAGGAGGAAGGGGAGGAGGAGGAGGAGGAGGAACTGACGAAGGACTCGAGAGCAGGACCAGGACCAGAGTCGACGGAGGGGAAATCTGAAGGCAAAGATCCCCTAAAGTCAGAACCCAAGGCCAAGATCGCAGAGGAGCCTTCAGTGTCACCGCTACCTACTAGCCCAGGTTCACCTCGGTCGGATGGCTAGTACTCTAGTTTGGCGTAGTCGCGGGCCAGGATTGAATGTGTTTTGCTCTCTCGCTTTATTGACGTTTGTCTTACAGTGCAATTCAGTGCTTCACGCTCTGTGCGATTCATGATATGCACAGTACACCTATATCCCCCTCATATCTTTACCCTATTCATTTCCAAGTCTCAGTCTTGGATGTTTTGTTATTACCCTCTTGAACATTGATACCAATATATCTATAGCCACCTATGGTACCCACTTGCTAATACTCAAGTACGAATATGCGCGTTTGCTGTTCCACTGCATCTACTGTGCGCGATCCCACCGTATCGAATTCGGATATGCCTACTGCCTTTCACAACAGGTTTGAGCAGGTGTGAACTATGAAACAGAGGTATTTGTACAGAGAATAGACATGGGTACGAATACGCGTCCATTGCATCCTACTGTGCGCGATCCCACCGACTTTGGAATTCAGATATGCCTACTGGGACTGCGGCCTGTTGTGAAAGGTATGAATCACGAAGCATAAGTATAACAGTGACATGGAGAACGCACCTTCTCATCGTAATCATTCCATTCGCCCTCGACCAGATCGACCTCAGGAAAGATCGTTTCTTTTGTTCCTGTTCCTTTACATTTCCATATACCCTGTAGATGGAGAAATAGATCAACGTCACATGCAGCCCAAATGTTAGATGTAGATCGAAACGCACTCGAGGATCGAACCCGACAAACTCCAGCCCGCGACATTCGATCACCAGCAGAGGTCCAAACTCTGCATTTTCGGGGGTGTAAGGCTTGAATGGAGTCGACTCGAATTTGGCGGAGCTTTCGCGTTTGCCTGTGGGGTTTGTAAGTGATTGCCAGGCGAGGTGTGGACCAAAAAGGTGAAGGACATACAGAGACCACATTTCCAGACAAAATGGGCGGTGCTTCCTTTCCCTCCGGAGACTTCGCGTTCTTCCAGCCGGTTCAAGGACACAAATTTGGGGTGCTCTTCATGACAGCTGTTGCATTTGACTTTGAAGAAGAATTCAAAGTCTTTGGACGCGGGTTCGAGAGCCGTGACGTTCTCTAGCTCTGCTTTTATTGATAGTTGGAGACGCTGGGCTGGGGCTTGAGCGTGAATAATGGAAATCAATTCGAGAACAGGTACTTACGACCATGGCGTCGCACAGAATGTGATGGAGGGTTAACTTGAAGAGATCTAATCGCTTAGCTCGGTGGGCTTGATTTGGAAGATGTTTGCGCTTGATTGCGTCCATCCCCTCAGCGCCTGAACGCAAAATACCAATGTTACCGCCGTACATCGTCAACGCCTTCAACCTCATCCCACCCAACTCTGAAGAAGATGAGTACAGCGGCGCATGGAACAGCGTGCTCAACTATTACTTCCCCATCTCGGAGGGATATATCATCGCCCCTCGGAAACCTGTAGGCCCTATCACATCGCGCGGCAAAGACGAGATCACCTTCGTGGTCATGAAGAACCAGATTGCTATTCTCTTTGTCGAGGTCAAAGCGCTGAAATATCTATCCCGGATCTATGAGAGATGGGAAGCGGACACGCAGATGCGGAAGCGGTTTTATCAGCTCTACACTGGGACTGATTTCGGTGCACCGCCGTCCGTACTGTATGGTGTGTGTGCGTTTGGCACGCGTCTGTCGATATACCACTACGACAAGGCTACGAACAAGATTTTTCCGCCTCGGCCTCTGGGTGTGGAGACGTCACAAGATGAGATTGTCGATGTCGCCCCTGCGGATATGTGGGATGTTGATCTACTCTCGCATGATCATGAGGTGTTCCAAGAGGTCGTTAATTTTGTTAGGGAACTGGTAAAGTTGGAAGGTGCGCACATCCCAGAATCTTATTTTCATCCGTGGCACTCACATGTAGACCGTGCTAGTCGAATATACTTGAAGCCTTGGCATCTGCCAGTGGTACCCAAGCGAGAGCCTTGGTAGATCGTACTATTTAGTTGCCATTTATTCCGTATTTATAAGTCCAAGTTTTAATTAATTATCCATAGGTTTGTTGGACTATCGAGAGATGGAAAAGTGGAGATTGAAGAGATCATTTCTTGAGAAATCAAGTTCTCCCTGCCGCCTGATCTTTTCGTAATAGTATTCGAACCATCATAATTTTCTACACCAAGTCCCCTTCCATGTATGTCGATGCGTTTAGGCAATTGTCAAACAGTACGTGTCTGCATAGTTCGTCCTCCTTCAACACGCGTATCATTAAGCAATTAGATTGGGCTACACGAGGGAGGGTATCGTACGGCTTGCATTTTTTTCCAAAAACAAAGAAATGCCATGGCGAAAACGGAGCAGATAGAAAGGGACAGCAATAGTCGGCGGAGCGGTAACTGTCACTGTAAATGAAAGGTGAATGTAGTGCGGGCGTGGGTGAGGTAGTGGTGGTGGTGATAGTAAGAACACAGGGAGCATGGAATGAATTGAACTTAGAGAAAAGGAAACATGAATGCAGATGTTGGGGAAAGAGGGAGCTTGTGTTAATGAGAAAATGTGAATGAGAGTGAGAAAACAGGAAATAAAAATGAAGCACGAGGGGAGGATACATGTTAGTAAGTAGCAGTGGTGGTAGCGATAGATCGTTCTTATGATGTAAATGTCGTGAATACCCAGCATGGTGGGAGTATGAGATAGGGATGTTTTCGAAGCTCAGCAGCCGTAGGCCGCTCGTCAGGGTTTCTAAGAAAGAAAATTATAGTCAGCTTTACGATTACATAACTCAACGAGGATCAGAAACATACATCGCAAAGCACTTCCTCCTGAAATCATCCGCTTCCGCCGATAACACCACATCCTCCGGTACCGGCGGTGGTTGCTTGCTCTGATAGAGCTTGAACATTACCGCCAACATCTCCTCACCCATCCACGGTCGCATCCCAGCCCACATCTCTAGGACGACACACCCAACACTCCAAATGTCAATCTTGAAGTTGTAGCCGCTCTTCTGAGTGTTGATGACCTCGGGTGCCATCCAGAATACGGTGCCTTGCATGGCAGTGAAGGCGCCGCCGTGCATGTCGTCCGTGCGCTTCGAGATACCGAAATCAGAGATTTTGCATATCCCGGACATCTCGACGAGGATGTTGTCGGCTTTCAGATCCTATGTGACGTATGGGTCAATGCATGCAGTAAAAAGTGTCCATATATGTAAACGTACTCGGTGAAGAATGCCCTTAGAATGGAGGTACTCGAGACCGCTTAGAATCTGAGCCGTAAACGACCTGGTGACGTTGTCATCGAACTTGCCATGCTTGAGCAGACAGCTTCCAACCGATCCACCAGGGACGTATTCAAGGAAACTGTTTTAGGCAGTCAGTATACAAAGAAAGCACGACGAGTAAATCAAACTCACATGCTCAGATTCGCGGGCGTCTCCTCGAAGCCAAGATATTGCACGATATTCGGATGGTCCAGATCCCTCAAAGTCTCACTCTCCGACTTTAACGCCTGCACAACTGTATGTTGTCGAGAATCGTTCTTATCGCTTGCCGTTTGCGGAAGCTCAACTTGCTTCACAGCAATCATCTCTCCCGTCGTTGCGTTGAGAGCGAGGTATACCCGTCCGTAAGTTCCCTTGCCAATGAGCTCTCCTCGAACCCATTTGAATGTGGTAGGGCCACCAGAAGGCGAGTCTGGTAAATTCGAACTCGAAGCATTCCTCGCCTGCTGTGTCGTCACCTCTTCCAACCGACTACCCCAGAGCTTCGTATTCCGTTTCCTCAACATATTGTTCGCATATGAGGTGGTATCGGCAGCTTTCGACGTCCGATCGATACGCCTCTTGTGCTCTTGTGCGACTATACGAATGGACTTCTTCCCTCGTATCCTCACCCTATCATCCACATGTGCCACAGGAGGAGGCAGAACGGCGGCAGGTTCCAGAGTTGTGGGAGATGTATCTCCAGACGAGGCCTCAATGACAGGTTTGTCCAGGTCATGTTTGGGGAAGAACTTCTCGAGGTCGTCGTAGATATTCTCTGGAGGGGGACGCGGCGCCCAGCTATCGCTATCAGCGTCGACAAATGTACTTTCTGGCCGTCTCTGTACCGTGCGTGCATTCTGAGCGCCATTGCGATAGCTGCTCGGAGGGACCTGGTCCTTGAGTAACAACTCTGGTCTTGAGGACTGGTTAATGGTGATATCGGGATTCCGTGATGAAGATGATGTCGAAGTCGTTGAGGGATTATCGATCTGAACTGTAAGAGGCGGTCGGGGTGACTTCTGCTGCGCCGGCTTCACAATCCAGGTCCCGCCACCATTATCAGAATCGTCGTCGTAATCGTCGTCGGCATAGGAATCTGCCTTCTTGATCGTAATAGGCGGAGGAGGGGATTGCCCAACAGGAAATGTCGACGATGCCGAAGGAGGAATGAGTGTACTCTCTGAGGAAGTATTGCTAAGTACCTTCGAGAAGCGCAATTGGTCCGCCTGCTTGAGCGTCATATTGGAATCATAATTGTCCTTGATGATGGGGTTATCAGATGATGCTGGCGACGAGGGTTCGACACGCAGGCCGTTCTTCTCGGAAGGATCGCTCTGTGGACTGACTGGCGTACGAGGCGGAGTAGTGTTCGAAGTCTCTGGTCCACTTTGTGACGACCTGTCAGAACGATCGCTGTAGTGATTAGGCCTTGGCCGCGGACCAGGGATAGAATTGGGTGAATGATATGGCCTGTGAGGAGAAACAGTGCGAGGCGAGCGATTCGAATCCCCAGAATCCAGCGTCGAGCCATAAACAGGGGATTGCATTCGAGAGTATCCGCTGCGCGTAGGCGATGTCATCGGGTCTCCAGTTGCAGACTGCGGTCTTGGGTAAGGATCTTGATTGGGAGACATTAGTGTAGACGTGTAGGATCGTGAACTATAGCTTGAAGAGGTTCCAGGGAAATCGGAGGACATAGCATGAGGTGAGGCTTGAGCGGGTAGAGGCTTCGCGAAGGAACTCCCTCGAGGAGGCTCATAAGACTTGGGGGTACCAGAGAGTGTGAGAGTACTTGGTGAATATACATTAGATCGAGTGACAGGTAGCTGTGGCGGTGGGACCCTACGACTAGATAATGTTGGACTAGTCAACTTGAGGTTATCCATACTCTTCGTGAAGTTCTTCGTCAGCCGTGTTGATGATTGCCAAGCAGGACTGACTGCAGGAGCCGCCTTCCTACTACCGCCCTCTTCACCCTTCCATGTTACAAAGTAGCTGGCAGGTAGAGGCTGGCGCCCAGGCCGAGGTTGGGTTGACGGTCGAGTTTCCTGTTGAAGAGATGGACCACTTCCCGTACGAGATTGAAGTCTCGGATAAGGATAGCGGCTCGAATGAGGCTGTCGCGTGCTACGTGCCACCGATGGTGATATTCGCTCTGGTTCTTCCACCTGGCGACCAGCACTGTTAGGTACGGGCTCCAAAGCAGGGTCATCTTCGTCATATGGTCTTCTAGACGACCTGATGTTGTCCCGTGAAGGTTCTGCCTTCAATTTGCCTAATGACGGACCTTCTCGAACACGCGAAGACCTGACCAAGGTATCCGAAAGATGATCGGTGGCTTTCAGCGTCGCCTCTCTTTCAGCGGCTGCATCAGAACCGGAGCGTGAATGGAATTGTCGTTGATGGGGAACTGACAAGCCGGTAGACCCTTCGTCGTGCATAGAGAAAGATGGGCGGTTGGGAGACAGTGGAGGTGGTGCGGGTGGTTGGGTAGGCGCGATAGGAAGAGGGGGTAGTGCATGTCCATACCTATCGTCCTTCCTTTGGGACCAAGGCATCGACGGCTGAGGTGGTGGAGGACCTTGCTCTGAAGGTGGCAAGCGGGGGGATGACGGACGACGATCGACAGTGGGTCGTCGTTGTGACTGAGAGACTGGTTGAGCGTTCGGAGAAATCACGGACGGTGGATTCTGAGGCTGCTGACGAGGCGTTGATTTATTTGACTCGCGATCAGGGTTCTCCAAATCAGCTTCATACCCAACCTCCAATGGAAGGTTATCGCTTTGCGAGGAGAAACTGCCATTCCTTGACCTGCTAGGTCGACGTCTTACTCGCAATGGGTTGATATTGACAACAGGTGGTGGGATGGGGGTGTATTCAAGAGCCTGGGCTGGCGGTGAGTACTCGCGATGGACAGGCGCCGACGCAACGGAGACAAAGAACTTGAGAGTTCCGAATGAATCACCATGATCACGGCAGAGTGACAGCAGTTGTTCATTTGCCAAGGGGGGACCGAGAGCTTGTGATCCAATCTCGGTTTGATAGATGGCATATGGATGGGACTCGTCCTCGTTGTAGATGTTCAGCTGGCGCAGAGTCGGTGACTTGGTACTCAATTGTATCACATAATCACGCACCTTGCTTAGGATTAACTCTCTTATTTGCGGTGCAGACCTTGCACCGCTGATATCCACCGCAGTATAACGTTCAGAATCGGCGGTGGCAAATACTTTCAGCGATAGCTCAGCCATAGCCGAAGAAGCGACGCTTGGTGGAGACGTGCTAGGTTCGGGTGTTGCTGCGGTTGGTGACTGGCGGATCGTGAGATGAGCGGATAACGTGGATAATATAAGAGGGACATACACTTCTATTCCGACGAGGAGAGTCGGCTGGTGGTCTTGGGCGACTGCCGAACGGAGCCTTGAGTGTCTGAAGAATTCCAGGCCTGCTTTTGCGAGAAGACGAGGCTTGCGATGTGGCTTCATTTGGTGTGCGATCGTAATAACCAGTAGGCTCCGGTGCTAGTGATTTTGATGGACTTTCGGACTTGTATGGCAGATCGAGCGAGCTTGAGGGAGCGTGCAGGCTCGGTGTCGCAGGCGGTGGGGTAGACTGCCCGGCAACAGGCGAACCGGCGCTGTCATCTGGTGAAAGGGGAGGTTGAGACGACTGAGCAAGGTGGTGAGTACCGTTCCCGTTGACATGAGAAAGATCAGTGGTCAGGGGAGCTGGCTGAGAGGGGGATGGTCTCTGCTGATATTGCTGCTGGAAGTAAGACGCTGGTTGAGGTTGCTGGGGTCGTCTTGGTGGGGGGTAATTGGAGCGAGCACGACGATCTTCGTCAGAGTCTGAGCCTGGATTCGCCACGTAGAGGACCTTCCTGGGCCTTGAGACAGCGTCAGTCATGGCAGAGGGGTGGTCGGTAGGGTGGGGGTTGGGGTGGCCGTGTGATCGTAGTGTGTGCGATGCGGACGATGTGCTGGCCGCCGCTGGGCTCGACAGCGAGGAGGAGGCTGTCGGGAACGGTGGGGAGGGTGGTCGGGAGGAGGAGAGTGGAGGGCGGACAGCGGCGTCGTCGAGGTTGAGAGCGAGGACAGAGAGTGCGGACGAAAAGAGATTGGGTCCGTGCTGACTAAGACCACATGCACTCAGGAACACCAGGCTTCGATTCGAACACACGTTGTGAGCGGACTCTCGCGTCTACCGGATTCCTTTTCAATTTATTACAAAAATACACATGGCTAACAACTTATGTCTTTGCACTCTCCGTAAATGTCCCATCCAGCACATTCAGCTGTAAAATATTAGAAAATGAGATAAAACATACACATTGTTCTTCACCTTTGGGAAATCGGCCTTTTCTTCGAGCATGGTCTCGCCCCAGCACAACAGCTTGAGCAGACCCACGAGCTTGACCTCTTTGCCTTGGCTCAGACTCTCTAGGATAGCAGCATTCACCTCCCCAGCCGTCTTCATCCGTTGCGCCGGCGACAATAGCTCGGCAATCGCACCTGGAGGGTTCGGAGTGGAGTCGAACGCAAGAAGCGCCATCGTCCGTTCGAGTTCCGACAAAAACTCTGGCGACTCCTCGCCTCTCGGAGCGAGCTCATCCTGCGCAAATTGCAGCGCTTCTGGAATTCGGCCTTGCCGAATGAATTCAATTAATTTCTGCTGCTGGAGCTTGAAGTACAAAGCAGGGTTCGTATCCAGAATCTGTCGTCAACCAAATACAATGGGTCAGCTATTTTGTTCTTTTCAAAAGAACAACACAAAAGCAGACAAAGATCATATTGAAGACTGAAGTTTTGGTTTACAAATATCATCACCAACCCCAAGAGGTTTATGAGTGGTGCATGAAACGGTTTAATCCTTTCGTCTGGGTGCCCAGCCCGTCTCAGAGAGCAAAGACATACCTCGGGGTTCAAATCGTTCACGCGGGTAATTGCATCCTCAACATCGCCTCGTTGGAGAGCTTCGCGGATGTCCATCCGGCTTTCAATGCTTTCAAAGTCTACCGGTGGTGTAAGGTTCGCCTCCTGGCTGAACTCTTCGGCTGCAGACTTGTACCCTTCAATCACGAGGTAGTCCATGATGAGCCGATTGAGATCACTAGAGACAAGGGAGATTCGGTGAGCGCCGCGCCACACAAATATACAACAGAAGAGAATGAGGGGTTCAGATAATACATGCAAAATTGTTTGTCTCGTCAAGAATTTTTCAGAGAGATTCCCAATTTTTTATCATCTTATCGCAAGAAAAGACAAATCTCACTCACGTTTTTGTGACCTGCACATCATGGAGGCGTCTTTCCCATTCTTCCCTTCGAATTGAGGTTTTCGGAGGCTAAAATGGGGCCCACATGTAAGCACATCGTGGTGTCTTGGAACATAAGTCGTACTGACCATCGGGCGAGCTGCGAAGGTGGTGTGCACGTTTTAAGGTCGATTTTTCCACTTAAGGGCAGGTTCTAAGCGTCACGCGTCACGTGTTGGACGCGCACTCTGCTCGGTGCCTTTGGATTGTCCCCTAAAACGCGCCTCAATCTTGCCTCCTGGACGCAATGTATGTGGAAATATCCACCTCAATCCTATGAAATATGTCAAAGTAGGCTTTTTCAGTGCCTCGCTGCTTTCGCACTAACTCCGGCCGTAGGAACTGTTCCAGGCCACGGAGAAATCTACCCGTTGTCCGATATTAAGGACGACTTTAGGAAGCGAGGATAAGGTCCCAATGACACAATGAACTGCACCAGATGGTGCATTACTCCTGAGGGGCAAATTTCGGAAAGAAGCGCTTGCGCGACACCAGGCCCGTTCGTTAACCACGACATTCCTGGGATGAATCTCCATAATTGGCCACACCGTCGGGAGAAGAATGCCTTTCCTCTGCAATCGTTTGTTCTCAATCTATCCTCTACTGGCAGCTTCCGATATGATTATATAGCGAAGTATGATTATCGCCGTTAATAATGGAAGTACAAAGCATTCCAAATATCATCGATGTCAACGATTCGGACAGCTCTGCGCCACTCCTGGGCATTGCTTTTATGGGATAATACAGTCAACGTCCATTTGGAATTCCGTAGAAGGTTGGAACGGAGCAATTGGACGTTGCTTGTACTTTGTGCGGGCCGTGTAGCTTGTGGTGGGCGCAAATGACATGTGGACTCTGGCGGGCGCTAATTCCAAGTATCGCAAATGGGGTAGACTCAGCCATTATCCACTGAACTGGGCCCGCTCTTACCTGCGCCTCAAGAATGCATCACCTAAACTTCTTGTTCTCGATCTGTCTAGAACTTTCTCACCTGATGAAGGGCATTTGACCATGATCCAGCTTCGTCTTTTATCGAACCACGATCACTACGAGGTATGAGGTTGGGCTGGAGCTGAGCGCCGAGCGTTAGCTCAGACCGGAACACGGAGCAAATTGAGCCGCTGGGTGGGCGGGAACAATTTGCTCGATGAAATTTGTTCGTAGTGATTGTAGCATACGTGTTCAATAAAATCTTCATATTATGTATCCTCCTAAACGTATGTGTAACTTGCGACGATTGTGTTGTAGCACGAATAAGTGACAACTATTCAAGGATGAGGTACGACGTTATGACGACTTCGACTTCTGATAAGCAACGAAATATAATGCTAATATGATGAATGTTGATAAAGGGAGGGAGGGTTGGGCAAAATAACGAATGTGGATGCGAGAAGTGCGTAAACGCAACTTCGAGCCGTAGAATGTGGTAGAAGGAAGAAAGGTGCGCAGTGAGAAACTGATCGTGTTTCTACTTTAGGGCTCGGCTGGACGGTGCCAACTCGCCGGCACCTTAATCTCATAGTAGCAAATTTGGTAATAATGGCCATATTTGACAGCATACGTAACAAGTGACTGGGAACAACCCGGTGATTTGATCAGACTGCATCAATATTATTCTAGTATCTGAGAGTAGGAGTTGAACACCGGAATTGCGCTACATACCATCAATATGATAGGAATGTCCAGTGGTCCAATGCCTCGATATCCTTTCCAAATACCACATCGTTCGCCTCTTCCCATTTGCACTGCCACTCGTTGATCCTCCACATCAAGTGTGCCCACTGCTCTTCCGTTTCAACATCTTTCGTCCACTTCTCCCCTTCTCCAAGTTCCTCGATCCGGTTCCAGCCTCGCTTAAGACATTCATAAGTGAAGGTGTCCCTCCGCCATTGTTCGACAAATTTCCGCCCCGTGTTCGGTATAACTCCCTGTTCAGGCGTGTATGAGATAATGTACGACATCGAGTGATAAACACTAACCTTGTCCTGAAGGAACTCGACGATCTCGTCCTGGTAGTCATTCGATCTGGTCCCATTGTACATTCTATGTCCCCTCACGTAAGGATCGACACCGTACTCTCGACTTTCATGTTCTTGTTGAGCTAGATCTTCGAGCAGCTCAGGGCGAGAAGGTAGGAGATGCGGCTGCACTATGGCGTGGGCAACCAACAGACTCTGCGCAACATCAGAAGGGCAGTTGGCAATAAATGTCGGTAGGCCGATGAAAGCGAGTGCATTCACGGGAAGTTCGGCGCTCAACGAGAGTATGTGTTTGAATAGTGGGAAGATGTATCGCAGGTTGGTCACCAAGCCTTCTCCGGCAGAGGTATTGTCACTAGCAGAACGGTCAACGCGAAGTATACCACCAGCCTCCAGGAATGGCTTGGAGAGTTCGTAGCCTGTTGCAAGTACAACTGTGTCCACATCCAGCAACACCCCATCCGCACACACTACACCATCAGCGGTGAAATGAGATATTTCCGACATGATGTGGAGACCTTCTGGAGGATCCCATGGTATTATTGAGTCGTGTCTTTGAGAGACATATGTCTGAGGCTATTTGAGTACTGGCAAAAGGTAAACGGTGTAACGATCAACATACCGCGGCTGCTACTCCAAGTACTTGAGTGGCGATATCACGCCCACTAGCACCGTTACCGATTACTAAGACCCTTTGGTTTGCGAACGCTTCTGGCTCGCGATAGTATACTGAATGGACAATAGTTCTTCGAGGTCGGTTATCCGACCCATGCTTGAGCCACAAGTCCTGCCCAGGCCAGCTTACATAGCGAGGAATCTTGTTGTTGCCGGACCCCACAATAAGGTGGCCAAATGCTCTATGCTCTATACGTCGCTCTTTGTTCGCAATGGTGAGGTTCCAATATCCTCTCTCCGACGTGCCAGTCCATAAAGCACTTTGTATCCCGTGTTTCAGGTGAATATGATCGTAGAGCTTGTAATGATGCGCGTATCGCGAGTGGTATGCTTGAATATGTGTATGGTTTGGGTAGAGGGGCGTACCGGCTGGAAATGGAAAACCAGGATATGTCATGAAAGGGACAGGCGTGTTCGTGTGTAGTCTGGGGTAGAGAGGGGTTTCTGGGATATGGGGTGGCGAGACTGGATACTGCTCTGGAAGCCTATGGTGATCGTATTTCAGTGCTAGATTCACTCTCTTTTGATAGAAGAACGTACCAAATCCCTCCGACATTATCTCGTTCCTCGAACAGAGAAAACTCCCAACCATCGCGCATGGCATCCGGTAATTCCAGCAGTGTCTTGAGCATCCCTAGACCTGCGCTGCCTGCGCCGACAATAGCGACCGACTTATGTGGGGGAATCTCATGCTGTGATTGCTGCAGAGGTTCCTGAACCGAAAGGTATGAAGCCAATGAGCGCAAGATATTGACCATGGCGGAAGGCGATCAACATACTGACATATCAACGGGGAGATTTATATATTCCCCAGAAGTATGTGTTGGATCCTATTGATAAGCGACCCCGGCGAGTCCGCCTATCTGTGATGGAAGCACCCCTACGCACCCAAGTTTTCGTCTGGTTTCGTGTGTGTATAACCCTAGGTAGATCGAATGTATTGGTTCGTTCGCTACGACCAGTCTCCCCAGTCGCTCTCTCGTTGCGCTCTCTCTCAGAGGATTTCAGTAGTTCTGCCGTGAGGCTCTTCCAAGTTGCATTAGTATGGCAAGTGCTTCGATTAGTAAATGGCTTACCAGTCGTTGAAGCAATTAGAGTCAACAATGGCGTGCTTTGGTGTTTGTGGGGGCTTGACAGAAATAGAATTCTGACTGATTATAGGGTGCTGGGAAGCGTCAAGGTTCTGGAACCCATTTTACGGTGTCTGAGGAAGAAAACGATAGTCAGAAGAGTAGCAGATGGAGTTACCAAAATTTGCACCTCACCTATCGCGGCACCTCCATCCAAAACAAGAAATGGGTTACTAAACTCGGAGAACGGCCGAGGTTGATGTGGTTTTCACCTCATGCGATTACGAGTTTCTCTCATACGGTGTCATACCGCCAATGGATTGAAAGATAAGCGCACCGAAAAACGCACTAGAACTCTGAGAGAGATTGTGAGACATGCATACCAATTAGCACTGCCACTACATTGTAGAGTCGGAAGTCGCTCGCAAGGGGTCGACAGGATTGAGAGACGCAAGGTGATATCATTCATACTCAACAATGAATATTACGCTTTCGACACTACCCCTCCTGATTTGATCATGTTGAAGAAGTCGTCTTTGTTGACTGCACCTGTAAAGCCAAGTGTTCAATGCTAATAGAAGGTGGAAATGAACACGGAAATTTACTTTCTTTACCCCGTCCAATTATGTTGTCTTTATTCTTTCCTTTACTTTTACTGCTTTTACCTTCGACCACCGGTGCAGGTAATGAAGGCTTCCCAGTGCCACGATTAGCTTTTGCGTCCTCAGCCGCAGCAGAAACAGAGGCCTGTGATTGCTGTATCACATTAAAAAGTCTAACAACTGAGAGCAAAGTGAGGAATTGTCCAGCAGGAGATGAACACCGAAGACATACCTCCTCTTTGAGCAACCTTTCGCAGAGCACGTTCACTCTCTCCTCCCCAGCCTCCAATCACGTCCTTTACCCTAGCCTTGTCCTCCTTGTCCTTCTTCTCCATCTGCAGGACTTTCTTTGCTCGGAGTTCCAGCTTTTCATCATTTTTCTTGCGAGCTATTGAAGGCTTCAGCGATAGAGGTAGCGTCGACGGGGCATCCGTCCTCAGCAGGTGTTCTAAAGTAGCACCAAACTTCGAGCCTGCAGTAGCCCGTATCTTTCTCTTTGAAGTTTGACGTGATTTTTGAGGCCTCAGTCCCTCGATTTCTTCATCTTCGTCGATCTGGGAGTCGTTATCACTGGGGCTATCCATCGCCTCGTCCTCGTCGTCCAAGGATAGTTCAGACTCTTCCTCGTCATTACTATCGTGACCTTCTGGAGGTGAGAGCTTTTGTCGTTTATGAGAGGGCATGAGCAAAGACGGATGCGATCAAATTTGTCTCGGTAAACAAATCATGCCTGCACCGTGTCGCCAGCGATTTGAATCCGGCCTGCCCACTACCATTTTACTGTCATTCAAAGCAGCAGCTCGCTAGCAAGCTTACAGACGGTTCTCAGAGGCAAACTGCACCCTAAGCATACACCTTTGCCGGCATTCTAGCGACATCACCGTTGCAACGACGACGCGTGGTAAACGCGTCGCAGTATACCCGGTGGACCGAACCGCGAGTTGAGATCGCCAGGTCACCATTGTCAAAGGTCATTCCCCAGAGCGCCGACCGTGTCATACCCCTCGGGAATGCCAACGACACCGACCCACACCATAGATCTATCGCCTGAACCAGATCTACATCCTCTTTACCCTACAATCGCGCAGATATCCCAGCAACTCAGCTCTGACTCGGGGCTGAGCCCACCACAGAAGTCTGAGCTTGTCGCTCATTGTCTAACTCGAGCCTGCGCATTTGGGGACATCTCGGTCGTCCAGCACCTGTTGAGTGATAACCAAGCACGCGCTCATGTCGATCTAGGCCTACGTGATGACGACGGGGTTGGGTTGGTTAGCTTGGCTATCCATGGCTTCGGTGGTGATCCTGATCGAGACATGGAACGAGAGGAATGTGTTCGTCTATTGGTATCCCAGGGAGCTGATATGACGGCGGACAAAGGTCAGCGTTTCAAACCATTGCCTATACTAATGCTCATCCTCGTTCAACTTTAGCTGGATGGACCCCATTACACTATGCTGCCGTCCTTTCCCCGCCCACCCTAGTGTCTTATCTCATGACGCACGGTTGTTCCCCTTTCGATTTGACGGGAAGGAAACTCACACCTCTGGACATCGTCACTGCTCATTCCATCCTACCTGGAAAAGAGGATGTTGCACTCCTGCTCGAGGAGGCTATGCGAGGACAGGGTTGGACAGGCGGGCATATGGAGGAAAGGCGGAGGTCGTTTGAGCAAAAGCAGAAGAAGAAAGGCAAACGGAAAGAGCTACGCGAAGACGTCGGCAAAGTTTTAGGTGTTAGTCCAGATTGGTGGGGGATGCCATCTGAATTTGGAGACTCTGATTCGGGGTCTGATGAAGATGAAGACGTGAACGACGATGTATATGTAAGTGGCAATTATTACGCTCAATATTGAATCTAACACACTTTCAGACCCCACGCTTGGACTATGCCTCAATGCTTGTGTTCTCCCCAGAAGGCCTTCCTCAGATATTTGATTCTCTAATTACCAACTACCGCCCGACTTTCAAAGATGCCACACCAGCGAATACCCTATACATGCTGGCTAGATTCGCTGCATTGACATGCGATCATACATGGCTCGAGGACTTAATAATTGGCGCGACCGATGCAATTGAAGAAACTTTCTTCGTATGTGACTGTCTCCATCCATTGTTTTCCATCCTGAAGTTCGATTAGAACCGTGCTGAGGACCTCCCTTGCCTGGTGTTTTGGCTCTATAACACAACGATGTGGCTACATCTCCTAGAATGTGACACTTCAATAAGCGAAGCATGCGAGATGCTAGGTTCCTTCGAACTGATCGAGGAGGTTATTAATTCCGTCTTCGGTGCGTGAAATATCTCAAATGTCGATGTTTATATTTTCTGACTGTCTCATTAAATTCTAGTCTTCATCATCCGTGTCGCTGAGCGACGAATAGACCAGTTGCTAGATACCACCATCCTTTCGTATACGCCAATGCCCTCAGAGTTTGAAGCCGTCCAATTCGAGTCCGAATGGTCATTTCTACGCCCATTCACTACAAAGCGCAAGGCAGCACCTCCTCCCTCACCCAATAAACCTGGTGGAATGCCCTCTTCTCCAACAAGTCCGAGTCGGCCTCTTTCACCTACTCAAAGCCAATCTACGATGTCTTCTTCAAACTCTCGAGCATTCTCATCACTCAGACAGACTATTACTCGAGGGAGAGGTCAATCCTCTGCGCCTCCACTATCGTCCATCTTCCAAGATGCGCCACCACCGCCTTCACCCCTCGACCTGACGTCGTTCCTAGCGTCTCTGCACATGCTTCTCATCCTTTCTGATATAAACCCCGCGATCATCACTCAATTGTGGTCGCAGGTGATGTATTGGACTTCATGTTTGTGGAGTTTCGTTTCTTTGATGGACCGAGCTCACGGATTTATTTATGATCAGGTGAAATCTTTAACAGAGTCATCACCCGGAAAAAGTACATTTGCAGGTACCAGCTTCTCGTTCTATTAATTAAGATACTCCGCTCACAGAGTAATAAGATCTAGGGCTGTTCAGATCAGCATGAATCTGACGGTGATAGAAGAATGGATAGAGGAAATGGGTCTTCCGATTGGCATTCAGACTCATTTCGGCGCCGTTAGAGACTTGCTAAACTGGCTGCAGGTATGTGTGACCTTCCTTATGGTGCTCCCCTGTGCTGACTGTCTTTAGTGCCTCTCATCGATAACGGAGTTCTCTGATTTGGTCGCAACGATACAGACAATGAGGCATATGAATCCACTCCAGGTGAATTAGTAACTGGATCCTTTGTTCAAAATCTCATACGGTCCATGCCCATAGATGCGTCGTGCAGTTCGCGACTACAAATACGAAGTCAACGAAGGGAGGATGACGGAAGAATGTGTCCAGTACCTTACTCAGCTGCAGAAGGACTGGGAGAGGCACCGTGTCAAGCTTGGAGTTGAGGCTCTTCGAAAGGAGGTGATTGTGTTCTTGTCTACAGCTCAGATCAAGGCTCATTGTCCTGCAGATTACGGAACGGGACCGTGACAGGGAAGGCAGCGTTTCTTCGTCCATGATGGGCGACACCGCCAGTATCCAGGCGCCTTCAATCACACCCTCTGCTGAGAACACAGCCGCTCAACAGAGTATCGATTCGTTATTCGACAAGCACTTTGACAAAGCCATGTGGGAGCCAATTCGACCTCCACAGGCTCTTGGGGAATTGTTAGACTCACGATACATGCTTCCTTTACTCTTCCCATCCGACCCACGCCTTCTCTCCGCCCTTCCTGGGAAACCAGAAGATTTTGAAGATAACAAGAGAATGTCAATACAGAGCTTTAGCTCCAGTTCTGATAGGTCCGACAAGGCTTCAAGTCGCAATAGCAATGCTGGTGCACCTTTCTCGTGGAAGTCGAGGAACAGAAAGGTGCGAGAAGTGGGTGTTGGTACGCTACAGTGGGTAGATGGCATACGGTCAGCTTCTCGGTGGGGTCGACCAGTCGCGCCAGACTATGAAACAGAGGAAGATAACGAGAATCACGCTAGGAAGATGAACATGAGCGACTCGGATGATCAGGACGATGCCGACGCCGACGTGACGATGAAAATCAACACCCATGTACATGTTACGCCTCTCACTCGTAAACCATCTGGAAGGGCGAAAGGCAGACCGAGTATGATGGGGGAGGTTACACCTATAGAGACCTCTTTTGACCAGAGTCTGCCACCTGCTGTCCGCCAATAAGCTTTGCATTTGCTCTCTATGTACTGTTCATCTGTAAATTTACATCATGGGTCCAAGTTATCTGTTATATATTCCGGAATGGAAACTTCTGGCTGCGCATTGCCAATATCATCTCCACGACCAGCCTTGCGGTTTCCTTACCTCAATACGTATTGACACCAGGCCGCAGCGGCAATGCAGCCGAATGGGGTAATGTTAGTCTTGGTTATGGCGTCAAGACACCGCGACACACAGCATTTGCAGAGGCGTTTCTTTGCCAGTATCCACATCCTTCGTTCTTTTACTCTGGCTTATACACTATGGAATCCTCCCAATACCCACAAGACCGCAAGAGTGCCTACGGTGTAGAGTACGATGCAGGCCACACATTTCCTTCAACGTCTGGCAAGGATAAGGTTCCAGCGAGCGAGAAGAATCCTTATGGAGCCGACGATTCGTACGACGATTACTACGACCCAACGAATGTCGGAGTGTCTAGGAGGAAGACCGTATCGGACAGCGAAACAGGTTATGCAAGCCATGTCTATCCCGCTCCTTCAACATCCGGACTGCCGCAAACTTATTCGGACGATGATCTGAACCACCACTCTAAAGATCAACCTTCAGCTGACTCGCCTGAAACACCTCTTGTACGGGGCACCACACAGAAGAGGACACGCTTCCAGGACATGGGTATGTATATATTCATTTGCCTCTCATGCGACGCTCAAATATTCTTCCCGTAGACTATGCAGACCCCGAGGCGCAGACGGCACCAATGCCGGAATCGAAGGAGAAACCCCTGGCAAAGTTCTTCGCTTCAGCGAAGTATCCACTGGAGCAACGGATACAAGATAAGAAGCGCGGCATTGGTCGCCAAAAGCATCCTTTCGTTGGTGAGTTCCAGTGTCTTTTAGCCATATGTTATTTTCATACTCTTGAATAGTATATGCATTGACCGCCGCGATGCTCGGTGTATTCGTTTATGAATTGATTCTCAATTCGCGGGAGCAAGGCAGTCCACTTTCTTTCAAGGTTAGTGCGGACTTAATAGCACTTCGTTCCGTTGCTTCATACGACAACTTTTCAGCCTATCATCAACCCCATGTTAGGGCCCTCATCAAGCGCTCTTGTGAATCTTGGAGCTCGCTTCCCTCCGTGCATGAAATTTGTCCAGCAAGTACCACCCACAACACCGCTTGGCTGTTCGTTGCATCTCGGATATCTTCGTTGGAGTGTGAAACTGATATTGTACTCTAGGCATGAATAATACTGCCAATCCAGTGACCCAAATTTGTACAGTTGAAGAACTGTGTGGATTTGGTGGTAAGTGTTTCTGATTTTTCGTTCATTTTCCGTCGTTCAATTGCATCTAGGTTTCCCAAATGACCAACCTAACCAGTGGTTCAGGTACATTTAATCATTCTAATGCAGCAGCTAGTCTCATATAACTTCCTCAGATTTATCACTGCCATCTTCCTACACGCCGGTATTATTCATATTCTCATCAATATGATAGCGCAATGGAGTCTCTCAGGACAAGTAAGCTTTCCATCTCAATGTGGTGAGTTAAAATCTCAACCTTGCTAGATCGAACGAGAAATGGGTTCTGGAGGATTCCTGTTCACATACTTCGCAGCCGGGATATTCGGGTATGTAGTGTCTCCGATGACTGGTCTTCTCTACTCACCTTTCTTCAGAAATGTGCTAGGAGGTAACTTCTCATTGGTTGGTATCCCTTCCGTCGGAGCCAGTGGTGCAATCTTTGGCACAGTAGCAGTGCGTGGGCATCCTTTTGGTGCTTTGCGGTCCTCGTTTAACGCCTTGCCACTGATCAGGTAACATGGGTGGACCTCTTTGCACATTGGCAATTTCAGTACCGACCTGTACGCAAGGTAAGAACGCCTATATTTGGCAAAAACCGATTTTGATGTCGAAGCAGCTCATTTTCATGACAATCGAACTTTTGATTGGTATTGCAATTGGTTATATCCCATGTGAGTCTCTCAAACGCTTTCCCTCCATGGAGACTGACCACTGTCTCTAGATGTCGACAATTTCGGTCAGTTTGTTGCATTTTGAAAAGAATTATATTTGACCATCCAAATAGCACATATTGGCGGCTTCGTCATGGGCCTTCTGGTAGGGACGGTGTTTTACCCTGTGATTAGCACAACAAACAGGCATCGACTCGTTATGTGGGCATTCCGGCTGGCCGCCATCCCACTCGCTGTCGTTCTGTTTGTCACACTCACTCGAAACTTCTACACGAATGACCCTTATGCCGGTGCGTTGTCTTTTCCTTGTTATGTAATGGCCAATCGTCTAATGTCCTCTTGAAAATAGCTTGCTCGGGATGTCGTTATTTGTCATGTATCCCATCATCTGCGAATAATCGCTGCCAAGGGTAAGTTCTCCACCATCTGTGACCTAGTATCCTACTAACCTCCTCTCTCATAGAACCGGTCTGTCATATTAATATTGACCTGAATACTCACTCATGTCTTACGTCTTATATAGGTCTAACGGGATCATCCAATACAGGCGTCTAATTCAAATCAACCCCTTCTCGCTTTCGAAAGCGCGCCTTTCATCGAGCTCGACCACGTATCATTAAAATACTCAGGACTCTTAAACTCTACTAGCATCTTGTTCAATAATTATTACAATTAGCACGGATATTGTCATGCAATACACATATTTCCGAATGTTTCTGACTTGGCAAGTGAAATTTCCTTGAAATTCAAGAAACGTACTGGGAATTTCTTCCTTTTCCGGTATTGCCCCCGGTGTCAGTGCCCCTTTCGGCCTGCAGACACCGTGCTCGCACTCAACCTGAACGTTTGCCGTCGCCACCATACCTACACGTACTCCAGCACCACGCATGCAGTGTCGGCGTACACGAATATTCGACGACTAGCGCTCACAACCTAATATCTGCTTTAAATAACACGTTCAAACTTCAAGGCGCGCTGCACGCATCCAGCAATGCCTGCTCTAAAATCTTTGAATCCTGCTTGGCCACATTTTGCGGGAATTGCTACTCTTGGTTTAGCTTGTCTGATTGGATTGGGTCACTGGGTTCTTAGTGGTGCGCTTTTGTGTTCTTCTGAGATCGTAGCGCAGCTGACACCGCACTTCTTCAATATAGGCTGGGCAGACCCAACACACTGTCAAGCCTTGTTAAACGAGGGTAGCTGGTTGGATTGGAATCATCGGAATTGGCAACCTGATGGTACGCTGTCACTTTCTTTGCTATCTGACTCGTTAGTAGCTAAACTTTCGAACAGGCTGCATACTTCATTCATATCCAGAGAAAGAGGCCTTCAAGTGCTTACAGTCCAAGGAAATCATCTTCATTGGTGATTCTGTCACCCGAAAGCTCTTTTTCCAATTCGCCAGATCATTAGACTCAGCATTATCGGCGAAACCTCTGGACGAAAATAAGAAGCATGCCGACCATTCTCTACACACGAAATATGGGACTAATCTCACTTTCACTTGGGATCCTTTCCTTAATTCCACGTATACGGAATACATCCTTAATGAAGCTCAGCAGAATGAAGGACTTCAAGACGAACCTTCACCCGCTCCTGCCATGCTTGTGCTTGGCTCAGGACTATGGTACCTGCGTTATGCAAACTCGTCTGGAGGTATCTCAGCCTGGGAGAGCAGAATGGACCATATTTTTGCGTCATTTTCTAAAGACCCCAAACCTGCAGACGAAGTTATCGTACTTCCCGTCGGACAAGTTATTACTTCCAAGCTCTCCCCAGACCGCGCGTCGTCAATGCATCCATCCGACATCGAAGCCATGAATTCGGACTTGTTCCATCGCATAAACCCGCCCACAGCACACTACGGGGATATCTTCAAGAGTCCATCGGTTCCTAAATCTGTTTCTTTACCTCTCGTCTTCAACAAAATGGTGGACGAGTCCTTAACAGAGGACGGGCTGCACTATGCCGACTCTCTTCTCAAAATACAGGCTACCATGTTGATGAACCTACGGTGCAACGACGCCATGCCAAAGACATTCCCTCTCAGCAGCACTTGCTGCAACCGATACCCAATACCATCACTACCTCATATAATTATCCTCGCATTCGTTCTTCTCTCTGGTCCTTATTTATGCTACAAAGTCCTGAGATCTGGTAGGTGTCTAATTCATCCTTGCATTAAAGACGACTAATATCGTGAAACAGGCTTTGGTGGCTGGCATTTAGCTCTGTTTGGGCCGCAAACACTCCCGTACCTTATTATCAGCGTCTCCATCGCTTTAATCTACCTCGCCGACCGAACAGCCCTGTGGTCCAAGGAGCAGAAGCAGTTCGATCCGTGGGCCTTCGGCATTCTATGTATCCTGTCCCTGGTCGTCGGACTGGCAACAGTTAAGCGCGCGGATAAAGATTTGGGTTACTTAAACCGCGACCAGACTGACGAGTGGAAAGGCTGGATGCAAAGTATGTTTCGCTCTTTTTAGGTTTTCGAGAGATATTCTGAACCTCAAACCAGTTGCTATCCTGATCTATCATTATTTCGGTGCCTCTAAGATATCTGGCATCTATAATCCAGTCCGTCTTCTGGTGGCGGCGTATCTTTTCATGACAGGATATGGGCATACGACCTTCTACCTCAAGAAAGCGGACTTCGGGTTTATGCGCATCGCACAAGTAAGTGTCACTTAGCAGGATTGTCGAGCGTAAAACTGATTTTCTGTAGGTCTTAATCCGCTTGAATCTTTTTACCATCGTGCTCGCTTACACACTGAACACCGACTACATTGGTTACTACTTCACACCCCTCGTCTCAATGTGGTACCTCATCGTCTATGCAACGATGTTTGTGGGAGCACGCTTTAACGATCGGACCCCACTCCTTATCATCAAAATCCTCCTCTCAGCTGCTTTCGTGACGTGGTTCTTCAAGGAAACCTGGCTATTAGAAGCTTTGTTCGACATCCTCAATCGATTCTGTGCTATCCACTGGTCAGCACGCGAATGGTCGTTCCGCGTCAATCTCGATATTTGGATCGTGTATGTTGGCATGTTTGCTGCGATAGCCATGATCAAAATCCGCGACAACCGTTTCACGGAGCATCCGCGCTGGCCACTCATGGTGAAGGCATCGATCGTAGCCTCGGGTCTGGTTATGGTGTGGTTCTTCATCTTTGAACTGAACCAAGCCTCGAAGTTCACCTACAACGTCTGGCATCCGTACATCGCCTCCCTACCAGTCCTGGCTTTCACGGTCCTTCGCAACTCGAACCCCCTCCTCAGGTCAGCATCTTCCCGGGCATTTGCCTTCATCGGTAAATGCTCTCTGGAGACCTTCATAGTCCAGTTCCACTTCTGGCTTGCGGGGGATAGCAAAGGCGTCTTGCTCGTCATTCCCGGAACACAATGGCGACCCGTCAATTTCGTCTTGACTTCGATCATGTTCATCTATCTCTGCGACAGAATTGCATATGCAACTGGAGAGATCACAAACAAGATTTGCAGTGTTAGACCACGCGATCTCCCCCCTCCAGTGACTGCAGCCCTCTCTAACGATGTTGCTGACCAAGATGCTTCTGAAGGTCAAGAAGTGACGATTCCTTTACTGACCGTAAACGACGGCCGCAAGGATGAAGCAGGGAACCCCATCCCAATGGAGCCTGACACGCCAATCCGACCGCGATGGGTCGATCGACTCGCGGCCAGTTCATCGCAACCGTCCACCAAACCTGGCCTATGGAAGTGGATAGATGATCGAGGGTTAACATTCCAGATGGCGGCAAAGCTAGGCTTCTTCATGGTGATCATTTGGTTGTTTAATATTTTCTGGTCGTATCCACCAGACACTGCTTCTTAAGTAGATTTACATTCAATAGACAAAGATCTTTAATCCCATTTGTTAGATAAAGTACAGATAATCTAATACTCGTGCCTAGCATGTAACTATGAAGGAGTGGGATTACGTCTAAATGAGAAATGGTCAGCATGAATTCTGACATAGGTAAAATCAGAAGAAATCAGAATTAGCATGGTATTATCAGCATTCCCGAGTCCTTCAGACTGGGTAAGTGCTTGACTTCTATTTCGTTCGATCATTTTGACTAGAGAAGGAGGAAGGTCTCACCAAATAGAGCCTGGATACGGGCACGAGACCTATGGGATGCGTTCAGCAGGCTGTCGTTGAGTAGAAGGTAACAAATCAGAATTTTGTGTATATGATTAAGTTCATAAGCCATGGGCTTCGAAGCGATTCTGTTGTTTCGTCGTATATCGCATAAGAGGAAACATGGACCTACCATGTATGAAAGAAAGGTGGAAGGTGGTGTGAACCAAGAGCCAGAAAAAATTCAACTCTGTAGAGGGCGCAAGAAATCCACCTGTGAGATACGTTCAGCAACTTGTCATTAAACGGAAAGAAGCAAATCAGAAATTTGGGTATATGAATGAAGTTCATAAGCCCATAGGCTTCGAAGTAGCGATTCGTTTGTCTCGTCATATATCGCGAAAAAGGGAGTATGGACCTACCATGTACAAAAGAAAGGTTAAGGTGTGGCAAGAAAAATTCAACCGGTTTTGTTCAACCGCTTACCTAAGGGACACATCACGCACGTGACGGATACGCGGCCGGAGAAAGACGTGACAGACGGATTTGGCAAGTCAGTGCGTTGTGGCCGTGACCAGGGAGGTTGTGTCGCTCGTCTTTCACCATCATCCTCCTTTACCGCTCTCCACCATGGCCAACGTTCTTCATCCCACCATCGGTTTCCACCCTAGACAAGTATCGCATGCACCGTCGCAGTTTGGCTTTGGCTTTGGGCTGAGTACCGGCTCTTCCTCGTCCATGAGTTCCACCGGTTGGGGCTCTGCCACACCCGGCCACACCAATCTTGCCGCTTTCCATCAGCTGGCATCTTCGCTGACACAGTCAGCATCTTCATCCAAGTCTCAGAAGAGAAGACTCGATCCTGATGATGACCACGAGACTGGCAGACTCTCAGTTCCGAGGGATGAGAACATGGACAGAAGTCCGACCCCAGAGAGACCTAAGCGAGGAGCTCCGAAGCGGGCAAAAGTAGCCAATCCCCTCCACTCGAAAGACGACAATTCATCGAAGGATGGAAAGAGCTCAGAGGATGAAGATAGTGTTGATATAGGTGTTCTGTTAGGTTCGTGACTCCCTACCATGTGTCTGGAGGGCTTACTAATTCTGATCTGTCTTACAGCGAGCCTGCCACCACAATCACTCTTGCCTATTCTTTCAGGCTTGCTGAAGATGCAGCCGAACTTGAAGTCGATCATCCTACCTCTCATTCCCAGACCCTCGTCACAAGATGCGATCGAGGCGCTCAGACAAGCTACCAAGAAACTACAAGATGCATATCCATTCTCGAATGCCTCATCTTTCTCTACACACCATTCCTTTGGTGCACCACAACAACCACCAATGCGGGATGACTACGTTCTCAGTCGGATACGGCCTCATGTCACTGAGTTCGTGTCAACCTGCCTCTCGTACTTCCCGTACTTCTCATACAAATACCCTGTACCTCCATCCCTGTCAAAACACTCTCACGCGGCCCAATCCTCTTCGGGCTCCTCAACGCACTCCTTACAAAAGGAAAGGTTCCATCCTGCCGAGAGCTTCACCTTTCTTAGTACCGTCACGAGGTTCATAATCGACCAACCTTCACTCGTTATATCAGAATTGGAGGCACTGATACTTCCTCGACTCTCGGAAGAGTGGAAAACGTGGGTAGAGAACCTGGATCGACACGCAAATCGCGAGGGAAATATGGTCGCTCCATCCGTAGCTCGATCATGGGAGGTGGAAATCGAAAGGTTGGTTGATGGGAAGGCCCCCGGCATTTCTAACCTCATGCGCGGCGTACTACAGCATTTTCCTGTGAAACAAGGGTGGGCTTTCTCGACGAGGTCGCCGCCAATGATGGTAGAGCCTTGAAGACTGAAGGACTATAAAGTTTACTTGCTCTGCTGATGATCGACACTTTCACATACTCGCTATCTCTGTCATTATAGGAATCGTACTCAATTTCCCGTGATCCAATCCCATGCACTGTTTTATCACGACACTCTTATTTAAAGAACACCAACCGTCCAATACACTTCTGGTTTTATGTGATACTTTTATTCGGGTTTGTAACACCGAAATCCTCGCTAACGAACGAAAGAAACGGACTGTAAGACGAACCTGCGACGATCGTTTCGTAAATAAGGCCTGTTTGACTGCTACGAGATACTCGGAAGACCCTATGTATTGGAAACTCTGAAATGTAAGTTTTTCGGTGTCAAGATACTGTGACAATTGAGTCCTGTTGCTCTAGGGCGCGATCGTTGGGCGTGGTGACTGCCTCGTCACTCGTTCACTCTGCGTTGTTATTCTCCGGTCTTTTTCATTCTGGGGTGCTCAGTGTTTTCTACTCGGCTAAGAATTTGGTGTCTGTCCCATCTCAAGAACTGGCATACTTAGATTGCGTGGTCAAGATTTAGTAAATGGTTTTCGAGCCCGTGACTTAAATTTGAATTGAAAGAAGAGAAAGTATCCATGTACCTACCTGCTAGTTAAGAGAACATGTTGTGTATGAATTTCGGCGTTTCTGGCTACCATATAGCAGAATTGTCCTCCAAAATGGCTGACTTCGAGCCTGGAGATTGAAATTCTCTATATATAGTAACTCGACGATGCCCTTGGTGCCAAACAGACATCAATAAATATCGGTCACGAGCAGGAAAAAAGTTGCGAGGTTCGCGTCGTGCTCGTGCTCGCCGACGACATTGAACATACCCTCCTCATCGTCTCTGAAGGCAACGGCGAAGGATTCAGGAACAAGGCACGCAAGACTATCTACCAGTCAGCGACTTAATACCTATGCATGCCCCTTCGCGTGCTTCGCCTACTCCCGACCGTTCCCGAGCCAACCTTGGCCAGCTCACTTTCCTTTGTCTCGACATTGCAGCTTGCCGCTGGTCAAGCGTGGACTCGACGTGTAGCAGCCTCTTCTCCCATAAGACCTGTCCGGAAACGCGGAGTACGGATTGCTGTTCATTGTCGAACCCTGCCCGAGCCTAATGATCAGGAAAGCACTGCACAGGCTGGTCCATCCCGGTATGGATATGTTGCACATCCTTCATTCCATTTATAGACTCCTAATGTAAAACTAGTGTCAGAGATCTGCGTTCGTCGTTGAACTTTCCAAAGGGTGTCTCCGGGGAGTTTCCGTTACCTAGCAGAGACGAGGTCTCGCTGTCCCACAAACAACCAGCTGAGCGGTCAGTAATACCTGTTGCTAGCAATCGACTGCCAACTCGCAGGAACCAACCCCGAGCTAGTAAACACGTCCATGGGAGACCCGCAAATTCACCGGAGACTTCCATACAAGCAAAGTGGCAACAAGATACGACCAACATCACTTACTTTGACCCTCAAATTAATGGTTATGAACCCCTGCTATCAGACACCTGTCGAGAAGACACGACTGAGTTCATCTCCTCTGCGGAGATACCCCCAGAAATTTGGTCGGAAGTAGCCACCACCGTCAACTCGATTATTCCGGAACCCCATAC
>Ga0247742_10000607_pt1 | contig 28009 bp, 29 predicted proteins | sample UWRJL208509C2_FD_180944 | JGI IMG/M metagenome (GOLD analysis project Ga0247742, IMG submission 180944) | Plant litter microbial communities from Arlington Agricultural Research Station in Wisconsin, United States - UWRJ-L208-509C-2 | ecosystem: Environmental > Terrestrial > Plant litter >...
GCAGATGGACCTGGTCGCGGCCGGTGCCGGCCAAAAGCTTCGGCGAGGATTCGCTCACCGTGACCTTCGACGCGAGGCTCGCCATCACGCGCTCCAGCCGGCTCGCATAAGGGCGCGCGGCAACCGCCGCTTCCTGCGCACGGCGCAGCTTGGCGGCGGCGACCATCTTCATCGCCTTGGTGATCTTCTGCGTCGACTTCACCGAGCCGATGCGGATCTTGAGGGCCTTTAAGCTCGCCATCTAGTTCCCTTTAACTCCCTCTCCCCTCCGGGGAGAGGGCGGGGGAGGGGGCAGTGCAGAGCGCACCGCCCGCGACTGCCCCTCTCCCAACCCTCTCCCCCAAGGGGAGAGGGCTATGTTTCCTTACGCAAACGTCTTCGCGAACGCGTCGAGCGCTGACTTCAGACCGGCCTTCGCCTCGTCGCCAAGATCCTTGGTGTCACGGATCTTGCCGAGCACATCGGCATGGTTCGCGCGCAGATCGGCGAGCATCGCCGCTTCGTAGCGCACCACGTCGCCGACCGGCACCGTGTCGAGATAGCCTTGCGTACCCGCGAAGATCGAAGCGGTCTGCTCCTCGAACGGCAGCGGGCTGAACTGCGGCTGCTTGAGCAGCTCGGTCAAACGAGCACCACGATTCAGCAGCTTCTGAGTCGAGGCATCGAGGTCCGAACCGAACTGCGCGAACGCCGCCATTTCGCGATACTGCGCCAGCTCGAGCTTGATCGAGCCCGACACCTTCTTCATCGCCTTGGTCTGCGCGGCCGAGCCGACGCGGCTGACCGACAGGCCGACGTTGATCGCCGGGCGGATGCCCGCGAAGAACAGGTCAGTTTCGAGGAAGATCTGGCCGTCGGTGATCGAGATCACGTTGGTCGGAATGTAGGCCGACACGTCGCCCGCCTGAGTCTCGATGATCGGCAGCGCGGTCAGCGAGCCCGAGCCATTGGCCTTGTTCATCTTCGCCGCGCGCTCGAGCAGGCGCGAGTGGAGATAGAACACGTCGCCGGGGTACGCTTCGCGGCCCGGCGGGCGGCGCAGCAGCAGCGACATCTGGCGATAAGCGACCGCCTGCTTGGAGAGATCGTCGAACACGATCAGCGCGTGCATGCCGTTGTCACGGAAATACTCGCCCATCGCGGTGCCGGTATAGGGCGCGAGGAACTGGAGCGGGGCAGGGTCCGATGCGGTCGCGGCGACCACGATCGAATAGTCCATCGCGCCATTCTCGGTCAGCGTGCGGACGAGCTGCGCGACGGTCGAGCGCTTCTGGCCGACCGCGACGTAGATGCAATAAAGCTTCTTGCTCTCGTCATCGCCGGCGTTGGCGGTCTTCTGGTTGATGAACGTGTCGATCGCGACGGCCGACTTGCCGGTCTGGCGATCGCCGATGATGAGCTCGCGCTGGCCACGGCCGACGGGAACGAGCGCGTCAATCGCCTTGAGGCCGGTCTGCACCGGCTCGTGAACCGAAGTGCGCGGGATGATGCCCGGCGCCTTCACTTCGACGCGGCTGCGCTGGTCGGTCACGATCGGGCCCTTGCCGTCGATCGGGTTGCCGAGGCCATCGACGACGCGGCCGAGCAGGCCCTTGCCGATCGGAACGTCGACGATCGTGCCGGTGCGCTTGACGACGTCACCTTCCTTGATCTCCGAGTCCGACCCGAAGATCACGACGCCGACGTTATCGGCCTCGAGGTTGAGCGCCATGCCCTGCACGCCGTTCGAGAATTCGACCATCTCGCCCGCCTGGACGTTGTCGAGCCCGTGAATGCGCGCGATGCCGTCACCGACCGACAGCACCTGGCCGGTTTCGGAGACTTCCGCCTCGGTGCCGAAGCTGGCGATCTGGTCCTTGATGACCTTCGAGATTTCTGCGGCGCGGATATCCATTTTTCAGCCTTTCCCACTGACAGCCTCGGCTGTCAGCCTTTCATTGCGTGCGCGAGCGTATTGAGACGGGTCTTGATCGACGAATCGATCATCTGGCTGCCGATCCTGACGACCAGCCCACCGAGGAGCGAGGGATCGACCGAAAGGTCGACGGAAACGTCGCGGCCGACGCGAGTACGGAGCTGCTGCTTGAGCGCATCGACCTGACCGTCGCTCAGCGGGTGCGCGGAGGTGACCTCGGCGGTCGTCTCACCACGGAAATTGGCGGCGAGCTCGCGGAACGCGCGGATCACGGCGGGAAGCTGCGACAGCCGGCGGTTGTCGGCGAGCACGCCGAGAAAGTTTTTGGTGGTCGCATCGAGGCCGAGTTCGTCGGCGACGGCTGCGGTCGCATGTGCCGCGTCCTTGCGCGACACCAGCGGGCTTTGCGTCAGGCGCTTGAAATCGTCCGACTGGTCGAGCGCGGCGCGCACCGTCGCGAGGCTCGCCTCGACGGTGTCGATCGCCTTGGTCTCGCGGGCCAGCTCGAACAAAGCCGTCGCGTAGCGACCGCTTAAACTGGCTTGAATACCGCCGGATGTCTCCACGCGATCAGGTTCCTCAGGTAAGGGCGAACAGAAGATGGCCCCATGCGTTAACAAGGCTGGCGCCAAGCGCCTGCCGATGGGTTGGCGGGCGGTTAGCATCGGGTTCCGCAATGCGCAAGCCGCGCGGGGCGGTCAAGACCTGTGGATAGTCACGGTGCGGTCACCGAGGCAATCGGCGCACAGGCGTGATGAATTCAGCGGCGTGTCGTGGGTGGTTGCGCACCCAGCACCGCGCCGGTGTAGTTCTCGATGACTTGCGAGAACGGCGTACCATCGGGCAGCACCAGTACCGCGCGGTTCTCGATTACCCGCGCCGGGATCACGAGGCTTTGGGCCGGGCGATCCTTGATAGCGCTATCACGTCCAGACGTGTCCCCATCCTCGCCGAGTGGCGCCCACAGGATGCGCGAACCAAGCGGCACGCGATGGAAGCCGAGCGGGCGGACGATTCGCCCGAACGACACGTCGGTCGAATCGAGCGCTTGGTTCATCTCGGGCGTCAGCCGCGCGGGCACGTACCAATTCTCCGCCACCGACAGCACCCGCACGCCGCAGCGCAGATGGACGAGGCGGTATCGCACCGGTTCGTCCGCGCCGACGTGAAGTGCCGCGCGCACCTCGGGCGGGGCGGGGCGTTCCGCGCCCGGCTGCCGATCCGCGACGATCTGCGTTCCCACCGGCGCAAGGGCGTGGCGAGCGCACCAATCGTCGAGCACCAGAGTCGCACTGTCATGCGTCAGCAGCGCGCGTTCGAGGTCCTGCACCATCGCCAGCGCCTCCAGCCGGGCGGCGGGCGTATCGGGCCAGGCGGGGGCGGTGATCGGCGGAGGCGGTGGCGGTGCGAGCATGGCGCGTGCGTAGCGAGGACGTGACCGGGACGGAAGAGCCGGCGTTTGCCGACCCGGACCAACCGGACCTCTGCACAAGTCTTTTCGTCATGCCGGATTTATTCCGGCATCCACCGGGCCGCGCATCCGATGGCTGAGGAAAGCGCGGAACGGTGGATGCCGGACCAAGTCCGGCATGACGGAGGATTTTGGCAGGTTTGCCGACGTTCGCGGAAGTTTCGCGTTCGCGTGTGAGAACCGCGCGCCGCTTTGACCGCAAGCGCCGGGATGTGATGCGCAGAGCGACGCGCGTATAACCGCGTCATGCCCGAGACGCTCCCCATCGACACCGACGCCGCCTGGACCGCCTTCGACGCGCGCGACCGTCGCCGCGACGGTCGCTTCGTCGTCGCGGTCCACACCACCCGCATCTATTGCAAGCCGAGCTGCCCGGCGCGGCGCCCCAAACGCGAGAACGTGTCGTTCTACCATGATGGCGTGGAAGCGCAGGCGGCGGGCTATCGCGCGTGCCTGCGCTGCAAGCCCGACGATGCCGCGCGCGACCGCGTCGCCGTCGCGCAGGCGATCGCGCTGATCGAGGCGGAGGCCGCGACCGGGCTCGACGCGCTGGCGGCGGCGGTCGGCTACGCGCCGCACCATTTCCACCGCCTGTTCAAGCGTGCGACCGGCGTCACCCCCGCCGCTTACGCACGCGGCCTGCGCGCCACCCGCGCAGCGCGGGCGCTCACCGAGGAGGATAGCGTGACGAACGCGATTTACGAGGCCGGCTATTCCGCGCCGAGCCGGTTCTACGAACAGGGCGCGCCGCGGCTCGGCATGAGCCCGAGCGCCTGGGCGAAGGGCGGCGCTGGCGTGGTGATCCGCTGGACCATCGCCGAAACCAGCATCGGCCCGATGCTGGTCGCCGCCACCGACAAGGGGTTGTGCCGCGTCTCGTTCGACGAAGGCGAGGCGGCGCTCCGTGCACGCTTCCCCAAGGCCGAGATCGTCCCCGGCGGCGCGGCGCTCGCCGATCTCGCCGCGCGCGTGGTCGCGGCGGTCGAATCGCCCGATCGCGACGTGGATTTGCCGCTCGACGTGCGCGGCACCGCGTTTCAGGAAGCGGTGTGGCAGGCGCTGCGCGATATCCCGTTCGGCGAAACGCGCACCTACAGCCAACTCGCCGCCGCGACCGGCAACCCGCAAGCCGTTCGTGCGGCGGGGACTGCATGCGGCGCCAACCCGGTCTCGATCGTCATCCCCTGCCACCGCGCCCAGCGCGCCGACGGTTCGATGGCCGGCTACGCCTGGGGGATCGACCGCAAGGTCGTGCTGCGCAAGCGCGAGGGCGTGAAATGAGAGACCTTAACTGCGGTATGCGACTAGCACACCTCGCCCGCATCGGGTATGTATCCGTGTGGTCCACGCTCGCGAGGCTTGACGATGCCGGCACATGCCATTCCGCCCAACCAGATGCTGCACTATCTCATCGCCGCCGTCGCGCTCGTGCTGGTGGTCGCGTTTCGAATGCGGCGCCTCGCGCAGTCACGCCCGTTGCTGATCGAACGGCTGTGGATCTTCCCGGCGATCTATCTCGCGATCACCGTGTACCTGCTGTTCGAGTTCCGGCCGACACCGCTCGGCTGGCTGTATTGCGCGCTCGCGCTGCTGGCGGGCGGGGCGCTGGGCTGGCAGCGCGGCAAGACGATGCGGATCAGCGTCGATCCGGTGACGCATCAGCTCAACCAGAAAGCGTCGCTCGCCGGCATGGCATTCCTGCTCGTGCTGATCGCGGTGCGCGCTGGTGCGCGGATCGAGGGGCAGGCGATGCACCTCGATCTCGGCATGGTGACCGATATCCTCGTGGTGTTCGCGCTCGGGCTATTCGCGGTTCAACGCGTGGAGATGTACACGCGCGCCAAGCGGCTGCTGACGGCCGCGCAGGCGGCGATGCCTGCAACCGCGTCGTCGCACTGATCGCAGCGACGCTCGGCGACGCTTCGCGCCCTTGGCGGCACCTGTTGGGGGAGGGCGTGGCATGAGCCGCTTCGTGATCCGCGGCCTCGATCCCGCGCCGTTCCTTGGCCTCTACGGCCAAAGCGATTCCGCACTGGCGGAACAGGGCGTCGTGCGGATGCGGGTCGATGCCACCCCCGGCTTTCCCTGCCGCGTGACGCTTGAGGATGTCGCACCCGGCGCGGACGTGCTGTTGCTCAACTTCGAACATCTTCCGGTGGCGACGCCCTACCGCGCACGCCACGCCATCTTCGTGCGCGAAGGCGCCGACGCACCGGCCCGTTTCGAAGATGTCGTGCCAGACGTGCTCGCCCGGCGGCTGCTATCTCTGCGAGCGTTCGACGTCGCCGGCATGATGACCGACGCCGACGTGATCGACGGCATCGATCTCGCGCCGGCGATCGAACGGATGTTCGCCGATCCGGCGGTCGCGTACCTGCACGCCCACAATGCCAAACGCGGCTGCTTCGCTGCGCGGATCGACCGGCGCTGAAGGCGTAAGCGCGGGCGACGCGACGCGCGCGACTGTATCCGACCGGAAGCCATCCACCAAAGTGCGACGACGATATCGGCGCCGCTGCGCCTGTCCTACATGCACCGCTTCAGCGATACTGCCAGCCTCGCTCTTTGACGGCGCGGTAACGGTTCTCTTTCGCGGCTTGCGAGGGGTGTGCCAGCCCGTCAAACACGCCCAAAAGTGACACTCCCGCACGGTGCATCCAATGGACGACCTTTGCCACTTCCAGCCTTGCAGCCCCGTCGAGGGCGTTCAGGCGATCTCGTTAGCCAGCATCGTGTAATGCTGCGCCGGCGGATGGTACGTAGCGTCTTCATCGACGAGCAACGCCCAGCCCTTGGGGCCGAGCACCTCGATCGGCCGATAGCGCGTCTTGTACGCCATCCGCGCCGAGCCTTTCACCCAATAACCGAGATAGACATACGCCAGCCCCGCCGTCCGCGCGCGGAGAATATGGTCCATGATGATCATGCTGCCGAACCCCGGCCGCGCGCCGGCATCGGCATCGAAGAAGCTGTAGATCATCGACAGGCCATCGGCTTGCTGGTCGGTCAGGCAGGCGCCGATCAGCTTCCCCGGCGCGCCGTTCGCCGCCGGTTCGCGATATTCGATGACGAAGCTGTTGACCGGCGAATGCTCGACCATGTCGGCATAATCCTGCTCGTCCATATCGGCCATGCCACCGCCGGGGTGGCGCGCGCCGAGATAGCGACGCAGCAGGTCGAATTGCTCCTCGGTCGCCCAGGGGCGGCAGACCGATACGTCGAGATCGGCGTTGCGGCGGATCTGCTTGCGCTGCGTCGCGTTCGGCAGGAATTCCGATGCGATCACGCGCACCGACACGCATGCCGAGCAGCCCGCGCAACTCGGCCGATACGCGACGGACTGGCTTCGCCGGAAGCCGATCCGGCCGAGCGCGTCGTTGAGATCACCGGCATGCGGCCCGCGCAATTCGGTGAAGACCTTCCGCTCGTGGCGGCCGGGCAGATACGGGCACGGCGAGGGGCTGGTGACGAAGAATCGGGGGAAACGAAAAGGCGCACTCACCGCCGGATGGTCCTTTCATGGCCGCCGCAGATGCGGGGCCTGACACTCTTATGAATCGCTCCACGCGTGATGAAAAGCGCCTTTACCATCAAAGAGCGTTAACGCGCGTCGGGGGCTGCGCGTCATGTGAGCACGACGACCGCCGCAGCATAACCGCAGCACCCGGCGCGGCAAAGCTGCGGGACTTGGCTCAGCCGAGCTCGACCGCGCTCACCTCATAGCCTTCCATGCGGAGCGCCGCCTTGAGCCGTTCGAGATGCGCGAGATCGCGTGTCTCGCACTCGACGTCGAGGCTGAGGCCCTTGGCGGGCAGGTTGGTGAAGATGCGCTGGTGCGCGAGTTCGAGGATGTTGACTCGCTCCTGCTCGAAGATCCGCGCCACGCCGTACAGCGCGCCGGGCTGATCGCGCAGCACGATCCGCAGCCGCGCCAGCCGCCCCGATCGCGCGAGATCGCGCAGCAGAACGTTGGCGAGGAGCCGCGTATCGATGTTGCCGCCGCACAGGATGATGCCGACGGTACGCCCCCGGAACCGCTCGGGATGCTGTAGCAACGCGGCGAGGCCGGCGGCGCCGGCGCCTTCGACCACGGTCTTCTCGATCTGGAGCAACAGGCTGACCGCGCTCTCCAAGTTTCGCTCGCTGACCAGCACGATGTCATCGACCAGCGACCGCACGATCCCCGACGTGATCGTGCCGGGTTCCTTGACCGCAATGCCCTCGGCCAAGGTATCGCCCGCACACGCCATGTCGGTGCCGTTGATGCGGTTGTACATCGACGGGAACAGTTCGGCCTGCACGCCGACCACTTCGATCGGCGCGCCGCCACGCTCGGCGCCGATCGCGCGCGCGACGGTCGACACGCCCGAGATCAGCCCCCCGCCGCCGATCGGTACGATCAGCGTATCGAGCGCGGGCACATCGGCGAGCATCTCGATCGCGACGGTGCCTTGGCCAGCGATCACGCGCGGATCGTCGAACGGATGGACGAAGGTGTAGCCGCGCTCGGCTTCCAGCTCGCGAGCATGGGCATAGGCGGCGTCGAAGGTCTGGCCGAACAGCACGACATTGGCGCCGTGGCTTTCGGTCTGCATCACCTTCACGGTCGGCGTCGTCGTTGGCATCACGATCGTCGCGGGGATGCCGAGCCGGCTGGCGTGATAAGCGACGCCCTGCGCGTGATTGCCGGCTGAGGCGGCGATCACGCCCATCGCGTTCGGGCCGAGCTGGAGCAGCGTGTTGAGCGCGCCGCGCTCTTTATAGGCGGCTGTGAACTGGAGATTCTCGAACTTGAGATAAACGGTCGCGCCGGTCAGGGTCGAAAGCGTGCGGCTGATGAAGGTCGGCGTGCGGACGATGGCGTCGGCGATGCGGGCGTGCGCGGCGCGCACATCCTCTATTGTGACGGGGAGGGTTTCCGGGTCCATCTTCGCTTGCGTCGCCATTGTTCGTTCCGTGCGCGGCCAAGTGCGGCCGAGCGCGCGCCCTAGACCATCTGGCGCAGCGAAGGAACACGCCTTATCGCACATCAATATGCGTTCGCTCATCCCTTTCGTCGCGCTTGTCGCGCTCTCCACTCCTGCCTTCGCCGATGCGCTGGTCGATAACGTCAACGGCATGACGCTCGACAAGGACGGCCGCGTCATCCGCTTCAATGCCTTGCTCATCAGCCCCGAGGGCAAGGTCGTGAAGCTGTTGCAAGCGAACGACAAGCGGCCCGAGCGGCTCGACTGGCGCGCGGACGAGAAGGGCAGGGTGCTGCTGCCGGGCTTCGTCGATGCGCATGGCCATGTCATGGGCCTCGGCTTTCGGGCGCTCGAGCTCGATCTGTCCGATACGCATTCGCTCGACGAGGCGAAGGCGAAGATCGCGGCGTATGCTGCGGCCAATCCTGAGCGGAAGTGGATCGTCGGGGGCGGGTGGAACCAGGAGGCGTGGGGGCTGGGGCGCTTCCCGACGGCTGCTGACCTCAACGCCGTCGTGTCTGACCGGCCGGTGTGGCTGTCGCGGGTCGATGGCCATGCGAGCTGGGCGAACAGCGCGGCGATGAAGGCGGCGGGCGTTACGCCCAAGAGCGTGTCGCCTGCGGGTGGGCGGATCGAGAAGACCGGAACCGCGCCGAACGGGGTGTTCGTCGATGCCGCGCAAGGCTTGGTCGAGAAGGTCGTGCCGCAGCCGCTGCCCAAGGACCTCGACGTCGCGTTCCTGCGCGCTCAGGAGACGTTGCTGAGTTACGGCATCACCGCCACGTCGGATATGGGGACGAGCCTCGACGAATGGCTGTCGTACCGGCGGATGGGCGATCTTGGCGCGCTGCGCGTGCGGATCATGAGCTATGCGAGCGGCGTCGAGACCGCGATCCGCATCGGCGGGACCGGGCCGACGCCGTGGCTGTATAACGACAAGCTCCGCATGGGCGGCGTCAAGCTGTTCGCCGATGGCGCGCTCGGCTCGCGCGGGGCATGGCTCAAGGCGCCGTATAGCGATGCGCCGGGGCAGTCGGGCGCGGGCTTCATGAGCGACGACGTGATCCGCAACCTGATGAGCCGTGCGGCGATGGACCATTATCAGGTCGCGGTGCACGCGATCGGCGACAAGGCCAATGCGCAGGTGCTCGATGCGATCGAGGAGATGGCGCAGACCTATAAGGGCGATCGGCGCTGGCGAGTCGAGCATGCGCAGATCGTCGATCCGGTCGATCTGCCGCGCTTCGGCAAATACGGCACGATCGCCTCGATGCAGCCGGTCCACGAGACCAGCGACCGGACGATGGCCGAGGCGCGGCTCGGGCCGGCGCGGCTGGCGGGGGCATATGCGTGGAAATCGATGCTGGCGAACGGCGCGACGCTTGCGTTCGGCACCGATTATCCGGTCGAAAGCCCCGATCCGTTCGCGGGCTGGGCGGCGGCGTTCACGCGGCAGGGGGCGGACGGCCAGCCCTCGGGCGGATGGCAGCCGCAGGAGGTGATCTCCCGCGAGGCGGCGTGGCGCGCCTATACGATGGACGCGGCCTATGCGGGCTTCGCCGAGACGAAGTTCGGGCGGCTCGCGCCGGGGCAGCGCGCCGACTTCATCATCGTCGACCGCGACCCGCTGCTCGCCTCGCCCGCCGATCTGCGCGCGACCAAGGTGCAGCAGACCTGGGTGGGCGGCGAGAAGGTTTGGGTGCGCAAAGGCGGCTAAGGTTGCCTATGCTGCGCACGGTCGGGAAAGGTGACGACCGCTTTCACGATTGCCACGATCGGGACCGGTGCGAGGCGGCGCTGACGATGGGAAAGAGCGGCCCACGAGCCTGCCAGCTTGGGTGCGTGTAGGACAGGCGAAACCCGTTCGGCGCGATCCTGACGCGACACACACGCGCACGTCATGCAGCCGCCATGTTGGGCGGCGCAAGGGCGGGGGCGGGGTGATGGCGAAGGAGTGTATGATGGGTTCGCGTTCGAGACTCTGGCCGGCTGCCCTCGCGCTGGCGCTGCTGCCGGCGATGGCGTCCGCGCAGCATCGTCCGCGCGGATACGATCAGGGCGAGTCCGAACGGCTGTTCGATCTGCCGCTCGCCGGTGGCGCGACGCAGAAGGCGCTGTTCGTCCTGCCGGCGCGGCCACGCGGGACGATCGTGATGCTGCCGGGCGGGGCGGGGGACGTCGGGCTCGAACGTGACGGCGATATCCGGCACGGCGACAATTTCGTCGTGCGGACGCGGGCGCTGTGGGCGGCACGCGGCTATGCGGTGCTGATCCCCGATACGGTCGACCGCGCCAACCTGCGCGGCGTGCGAAGCTCGCCGGAGTATGCGCGGCTGGTCGGCGATCTGGTCGCGTTCGCGCACCGGCAGGTCGCCGGGCCGGTGTTCCTGCTCGGCACCAGCCAGGGATCGATCGCGGCGATGAACGGCGCGGCGCACGCGCCCGCCGGCAGCGTCGCCGGCGTGGTGCTGACCGAATCGGTTTCGGTGATGGGCGGGAGCGGCGAGACGGTGTTCAGCGCCAGCCCCGAGCGGGTGCGCGTGCCCGCGCTGATCGTCGCCAACCGCGACGACCGCTGCGACGTCGCGCCGCCACAGGCGGCGCCGAAGATCGCCGCCGCGATGACGGCGAGCCGTGATGTGCGCGTGCTGATGGTGTCGGGCGGGGTGACGCGATCGGCCAAGGACTGCGGCTCGCTGACGCCGCATGGCTATTATGGCGTCGAGGATGCGGTGGTGGCGAAGATCAGCGCGTGGATCGGGGCGAATGGCGGGTAACGGAGAAGGGCGTAACCGATCGGTAATGCGAGGATAAACGCATGCTTTCAGCCGTTTTTGGCCTTGCGTTGGCGGGATCGGCGGCCTTTGGCGCGCCCTATCCGGCATCTGCGCTTCAGGGGGCTGTCGATCGTCAGACGTGTATGACGCGCTACACTCTGACGACCGCTGATCCGATCGATCAGGTCGCCCGCTTTTACGCTGGCGAAGCGGCGGCGAGCCGCACGCAGTTGCTCGGCGACTCCGGTGCGAAGTTCACGGGCTATCGGATGCTTGCGTTCGTGAGCCAACCTCGGTTTCTCTGGGTTCTGCTGAGCCGGACAGGGGGCGTGACGACTGCCCGGGTTAGCTATCACCTGACCCGCGCGGTTGGCTGTCGCTAACGGGCGGCTTTTTTGAGGTTTATCGTATGCGTGTGTCGCGACGGTTTTACTGTCAGTAATCCGTTAAGAAAGGCCGTTGGATCGGCAGGGAGTGCCCAATTGCGGCAGTCTTACTTGGTACCGCCCACGCGCCCGCCACAGCCGAGTTTAGATGCTTGATCCGGGACGTCTTCGCCGCCGCTTAGATTTACAAGAGCAGCGTTGAGGTGGATTGCCGCGATATCGCAATTCAGCTCGTCAGCAATTCGCAACGCGTCCCGAATTGAAACAATTAGTCGCAACTTTTGCTTATCTGTCCCGATACATGACACTATATTCATAATTTTTGACTCCCGGCGAACAATATCGGCAATACAAAAGAGAAATATAAAAGGGCCGCCCGTTCTGAGTTTGCCATCAATTTCACGGAAGAGATGTTAGATGCAAACAAAATTCGAGAATGCTGCTCGATCTGGGTATGATGTGGCGAGTGAATTAGCCGATACGATCAATTTCGAACTTATTTCTTTGGCCAGAAAGAAGTATTCTCTCAGGCGTAGGAGGGCTAACATACTTCCAGACGTTTCGGATTTGTTTCACGACCCCGCGTGGGACATTTTGCTTGATCTTTTTATTGCCGCCGAAACTAACGCAGAAATATCTGTGTCGAGTGCCTGCATTGCTTCGGGCGTACCTTCGACGACAGCGCTCCGCGCAATTGGCGTCATGGAGCGGAGAGGCGTGCTAAAGGGAGGGAGTGATCCCTTTGATGCGAGACGACGTTTCGTGTCGCTCTCTGATTCAATGAGAGAGCAAATGAGAACGTTGCTTACCCTTTGGTGAGCCGCTGCTAGTACGAGTATCGTGGCCGGAGTTTGCCGTGATAAAATGCGTTAATTCGAAGCGCGTCGCGCTCGACGGCAGTTTTTGTCCCAGAGCAGACATCAAGGGGTGGCGCTGCTACAGCTTATTTAAGGTAGGCGGTGTTTTGGAAGTCACGGACAGGCATCCTGCTGCCAAATAGAAGTAGGAAGTTCCCGCTTCCTTGGCGATTTTCCAGTATGCCAAGTGTCCTGCCGCTTGGTGTTTCGCTAACTCTGCTAAGTCGGCAACCGTCTGAACTGCCTCGACGTTCTCGAAGACAACGGATACCGGTATGCGCCCTGATGCTTGACCGTCTGGATATGCAGACATTTTCAAGGTCACGGTTTGGCTGATAACGTCGATCAAGACCTCTTCTATTTGGGCGTCGTGGCCGGAGGTTTGTTCGTCATACAACATGAGAGGGGTTTACTCCGAAAACGCTAACGTCCGCTTTCCGCCAATTCCGCCACTTTGATGAAGCGTGCAACCGTCCCCGAGCCGCCTAACGTCAGGCCCAGCCCGGAGGCCATTGGCGGGCCGTATGGATGAGGACGAGTATCCAGACCGTATCGTCCACAATCTCATAGACGAGCCGATAGCTGCGATGCGGGGTCAGTTCGCGCGTGCTGGAACTTCTCCTTCGTGGCCGAGCAGGGGAAAGTCGGCCAGGCCAGCGACCGCGCCGCTGAAAAGCTGGTCGATCCGCAACGCCGCATCGGGATCGCGCGCCGCCAGATAGTCCCAGATCGACGTTCGGTCCCGCTCGGCTTCCGGCGCCCATCGGATCTTCACGCGCGGTCAGGTATTCCGGCGCGGCGCGCGGCGAAATCGGCCTCCACCGCTTCGTTCGAACGGCCTTGTCCGTCACGAACCGAGACGCGTGCGGCTTCGACCTTGCGGTGTAGGAAGGCGCTGTGGTCGCTTTGCGCCTGCTGGCGCTGGACGAACTCGCGCATCAGTTCGCGCACGACTTGCGATGCCGGGCGATGGCTCGCCTCGGCGGCGGCAATGAACTCGGCGCGAAGATCGGGTTCGAGCTTCATGGTGAAGACGGCGGCTTTGGTCATACATCCTCGCGGCTGGTACTGACGACGTATATACCATCGCCCCGACGCCGACGCCATCCACCCCCAAACCCAAAGCGGCCGCGACGCCCCCCGGCATCGCGACCGCTTTACGCGCCGTCTCGCGGACGCGCCCCCGTCAGGCGACGGCGGCCGCCTCCACGTCGTCGCTCTCGCGCAGCACGTAGCCGCGGCCCCAGACCGTTTCGATGTAATTGTCGCCGTCGCACGCGAGGCTGAGCTTCTTGCGGAGTTTGCAGATGAAGACGTCGATGATCTTCAACTCGGGTTCGTCCATGCCGCCGTAGAGGTGGTTGAGGAACATTTCCTTGGTCAGCGTAGTGCCCTTGCGCAGCGAGAGCAGTTCGAGCATCGCATATTCCTTGCCGGTCAGATGGACTCGGCTGCCGTCGACTTCGACCGTCTTGGCGTCGAGGTTGACCGCGAGCTTGCCGGTGCGGATCACCGACTGGCTGTGGCCCTTCGAGCGGCGCACGACGGCGTGGATGCGCGCGGTGAGTTCTTCGCGGTGGAAGGGCTTGGTGACGTAATCGTCGGCGCCGAAGCCGAAGCCGCGCACCTTCGAATCCATTTCGTTGATGCCGCTGAGGATCAGCACCGGGGTTTGGATGCGGGCGGCGCGGACCTTCTTGAGAACGTCGTAGCCGTTCATGTCGGGCAGGTTGAGATCGAGCAGGATGATGTCGTAATCATACAGCTTGGCGAGATCGACGCCTTCCTCACCGAGATCGGTGGTGTAGACGTTGAATCCTTCGGCCGAGAGCATCAGGTCGATCGCCTTGGATGTGGTCGGCTCGTCTTCAATCAGCAGCACGCGCATCTGGCAGTTCCCCTGTCGCTTCGCGGCCCGATCGCCCCCTGCGGCGCGGTGCACTTGGACGGTTACAGTAACCTCAACACATGTGAACGCAAAAGGTTAATTTTGCGCTAACCGGCCTCGATCCACGAGTCGCGGGTTACTCCTCGGGCGCGTCGACATCCTCGCCGAGCATTTCGCGCAGGTACAGGCTGCGGACGAGCGTGAAGATCACCACCAGCAAGGCGGCGGAGAAGAACAGCCCGAACAGGCCGAACACCATGCCGATGCCGATGATCGCGAACACCGTGATCGCGGGCGGGATCGAGACGACGCGGCTTTGCACGAAGGGGGTGATGAAATTGGTCTGGACGAGGCGGACGATCGCATAGGTGACGAGCGCGCCGATCAGCGGGCCGGTGCCGACGGTCGCGCCGAGCCCGAGCGCGGGCAGCATCGCCGCGGTCGGGCCGATATAGGGAATGAACTCGCTGAGGCCGGCAAGCAGTCCGAGCGCGCCCCAGGACGGCACGCCCGACACCCAGAGTCCGAAGCCGATCAGCAGCCCCATCGAGGTCATGCCGATCAGTTCGGCGCGCAGCCACAGCCGCAGGTTGACGCCGACATCGTCGATCGCGTCCGCAATGGCGGGGCGGATGCTGGGCGGGACCATCAGCAGCGCGCCGCGCCGGTAGATGCCGGGATCGGCGGCGAAGAACAAAGCGCCGATCAGCAGCAGCAGGCAATTGAGGATGAGTTCGCCGGCGCCGTTCACCAGCCCGCCGATGTCGCGCGCGACTCGCGAGCCGGCGAACGCGGCTTGCACCGCATCGACGATCTTGGCGCCGACCGGGCTTTGCGACGCCCATGCGGCGAGCTGGGCGAGCAGCGAAGGCAGCCGCACCACCAGCGCGTTGACCTGCGCGCCGAACTGGATGCCGAACAACCAGACGAGGAAGCCGATCGCGGCGAGGATCGTCGCGATGGCGAGGCCGAGCGCGGGGCGGCGCGCGAGGTGAAGCCGTTCGTGGTAGAGATCGGCGAAGGCGTGGATGACGATCGCGCCGAGGATCGACCCGAACGCGAGGATCAGCAGGTCGCCGGCGCGCCACAACGCGGCGACGACGGCGACGATCAGGATGATGAGCATGACCCGGCGGATGAACCGCGTGTCGTCTGCGTCGGGGCGGAGGCGGTTCATGGTGCCGGGGTAACGCAGAGCGTGCGGAACCGCTCCGTGAGGAAGGCGATCAGCGTTTCGACGCGGGCCGGGCGCAGGTTGCTGGGCGGAGTCATCAGGTGGAGCGCGATCGGCGGGGCGGACCAGTCGGAGAGGATCGCCTCGAGCGTGCCGCGCGCGAGATCCTCGCCGACGATGAAATCGGGGAGCAGGGCGATGCCGAGGCCGGCGCGCAACGCCGGGAGCATCGCGTCGCCGCTGTTCGATCGCATCGGGCCGCTCGGGCGCAGCGCCGCTTCCTCGCCCTGCGCGTTGGTGAAGCGCCACGGGCCGGAGACGTTGGTATAGGCGAAGCAGGCGTGTTCGCCGAGCTGCACGGGATGGGTGGGGCGGCCGCGCCGGTCGAGATAGGCGGGCGCGGCGACGACGAAGGTGCGGATCGGGCCGAGCCTGCGCGCACGGAGCGACGAGTCGGGCAGGTTGGCGATTCGCAAGGCGACGTCGATGCCGTCGGCGACGATATCGACCTTGGAGTCGGACAGGTTGAGGTCGATCTCGATACCGGGATGCCCAGCCAGGAAATCGGCGAGCATCGGCGCGAGCTGGACCATGCCGAGCGTGAGCGGTGCGGTCATGCGGATGAGGCCGGCGGGGGCGGTGGCGGCGTCGTGCGCGGCTTCCTCGGCGGCTTGCGCGTCGGCGAGGATGCGGCGGGCGTGTTCGGCAAGCGCGGTGCCGCTTTCGGTGAGGGTGAGGCGACGCGAGGTGCGGTGGAACAGCGACTGGCCAAGCCGCGCTTCCAGCCGGGTGATCGCCTTGGACACGGTCGCCTTCGAGGTGCCGATCGCATCGGCGGCGGCGCTAAACGAGCGGTGCTCGACCACGCTCGCGAAGATCGCCCAGGCTTCGAGATCGGGAAGGCGCATGCGGACTCCTTGATGCGGGAGAACGGCTTATCTCGCGAAACGATCGGTTTCCAGTGTTTCCATTTACGTGCTGATAGGATTCTCTATCTTGGCGTCATACTCATTCCTTCGGGAGCAACGCTTGTGATCGAGAAACGATCGTTCGAGAGCCTTGGCCATGCCGATCACGGCTGGCTCAACGCGCGCCACCATTTTTCCTTTGCCGACTATTACGACCCCGCCCGGATGGGCTGGGGTGCGATCCGGGTGTGGAACGATGACGAGATCGCCGGGGGCAGCGGCTTCCCGCCGCATCCGCACCGCGACATGGAGATCATCACCTATGTCCGCACCGGCGCGATCACGCATCAGGATTCGATGGGCAATCAGGGCCGCACCGGCGCTGGCGACGTTCAGGTGATGAGCGCGGGCACCGGCGTGCGCCATGCCGAATATAATCTGGAAAAGGAGAAGGCTACGCTCTTCCAGATCTGGATCGAACCGACCCGCAAGGGCGGATCGCCGAGCTGGGGCGCCAAGCCGTTCCCCAAGAGCGACCGCAGCGGCCAGTTCGTGACTCTCGCCAGCGGCTTCGCCGAGGATGCGGGCGCGTTGCCGATCCGCGCCGATGCCCGGCTGCTCGCCGCGACGCTGAGTGCGGGCGAGACGATCACGCACTCGGTCGGTGCCGGGCGGCACGCGTATCTGGTGCCGGCGACCGGCGCGGTCGAGATCGCGGGCGTTCGCTATGATGCGCGCGACGGCATCGCGATCGGTGGTGGCGAGACCATCGCGATCACCGCGATCGAGGATGCCGAGCTGGTGCTGGTCGATTCGGAGTAAATTTGCGTCGCCCCGGCGCAGGCCGGGGCCGCCCGGTGTTGTGCGTATCGGGTGCCCCAAACATAGCGGCCCCGGCCTGCGCCGGGGCGACGATGTCCTTCCACATACCCCCAAGGAGACTAAACATGGCTAAAGTTCTCGTGCTTTATTATTCGTCCTACGGCCACATCGAAGCGATGGCCGATGCCGTTGCCGAGGGCGCGCGCTCGGCCGGGGCCGAGGTGGATATCCGCCGCGTCGCCGAGACCGCGCCGCAGGCGGTGATCGAAGCGGCGCATTTCAAGACCGATACCGCGCACGCCCTCATCGAAAGCCCCGATGCACTGGCCGACTATGACGCGATCATCGTCGGCGCGCCGACCCGGTTCGGGCGGATGCCGAGCCAGATGGCGAGCTTCTGGGACACCACCGGCGGGCTGTGGTTCGGCGGCAAGCTGATCGGCAAGGTCGGCGGCGCGTTCACCTCGACCGCGAGCCAGCATGGCGGCCAGGAGACCACGCTGTTCTCGATCATCACCAACCTGCTGCACCACGGCATGACGATCGTCGGGCTGGATTACGGCTATCAGGGCCAGATGGGCGTCAAGGAAGTGCATGGCGGCACGCCGTATGGTGCGAGCACGCTCGCCGATGGCGATGGCAGCCGTCAGCCGAGCGACGTCGATCTGGCTGGCGCGCGCTATCAGGGCAAGCGCATCGCCGAGACGGCGGCCAAGCTGTTCGGGTGATTTGAGTATCCCTCCGCCCGGTGTGGGCGGAGGGGCTGGCCCGCTACCCCCGTTCGTGCTGAGCTTGTCGAAGCACGTGCCTCAAGCGATGCGCTGCTTGGCACGTGCTTCGACAAGCTCAGCACGAACGGTTTAGGGGTATTCCACAATTTCCAGCAATCTGAAGGCGCGGCACTGATCCGCTCACTTCCGTTCGCCCTGAGCGCAGTCGAAGGGCGTGCTCCAGACGGCGCGTTCCGGGCTGGTCCCTCGACTTCGCTCGGGACGAACGGAAGGATCGGGGTGCCGGTTACCCCCCCTTAGGGACGAACGCTCAACCCTGGACACAAAAACGCCGCCGTGCGGGGCTCCCCGCGCGGCGGCGTTTTTGTTTGGGTGGATGCGATCAGTTGGCGGTCGAAGCGACGGCGCGGGCCGAGGCTGCGGGCACGGTGAAGGCGACTTCGCGACGGCCGGTGACGCCGGTCACGCGGTTGCCGCGGACGGCCAGTTCGAACGTGTCGCCGGTGTTGAGCACGCGGCCCGAGATGATCGTGCGGTTGGCAACCTGCTTGGTCGTGTAGACATAGGTGTCGCCATCACGCGTGAAGGTGTGCTGCGGCGCGGTGTCGGCCAGAGCGGGGGTCGAGACGGCCGCGAAAAGCGTGGCGGCGAGGAGGAGGGTCTTGTTCATGATCTTTCCTTTCGGTTGGGTTCGAAAGCCAGATCAGCATCCTGTATTTTCTCGTTGTCGAGACACCTGATATTGCGGTGCAGCAAAACCGCCAATCGCAAAGATTGCGCGACCAGTTGCACGAAACGAACGCCAGATCGTGCGCGCGACATGCTTTTGCGACAAATCCGGCGTATGTAGATGGGCCGGGGGCGCAGGAGCATGGCCGATGAGCGCCGCAAGTATCGCCCTAAACCGTTTCGGTCTTGGCAATCGCCCCGACCAGCCGGTCCCGCCTGATCCCAAGGCGTGGTTGACCGGGCAGTTTGCGAAATACGACCCCAAGCCCGACGCGATCCTCGCCGCGCCGACCAGCGCGGGCGTGTCGGCCGAACTCGCCGCTTATTTCCGTGACCAGCGCATGTTGCGCGAGCAGGCCAAGGCGGCATCGCCCGGCATGCTGCCGCCGCGCACCGATGCGATGCGGGAGGCGGCGCAATTCGCGCGGCGTGCGGGGCGTCAGGATTATGCCGGCGCGATCGGCGCGCGCGCGCAAACCGCGCTTATGACCGATACGCCGTTCGTCGAGCGGCTGGTGTATTTCTGGTCGAACCATTTCGCCGTCTCCGCCGACAAGCTGGAGCTGACTGGCCTTGCGGGCACGCTCGAATTCGAGGCGATCCGGCCGCATGTGCTGGGCACGTTCGGCGACATGCTCGGCGCGGTCGAGCGGCATCCGGCGATGCTGCTCTATCTCGATCAGGCGGTGTCGGTCGGGCCGCAGAGCGTGGTCGGGCTAAAGCGCGGCGGCAAGGTCGGCCTCAACGAGAATCTCGCGCGCGAGATTCTCGAACTGCATACGCTCGGGGTGCGCAGCGGCTATACGCAAGCCGATGTGACCGAATTCGCGCGCGCGATGACCGGCTGGACGGTGTCGGGGATCGGCCGCGCGCCCGGTGCGAAGCTCGCCGGCACCGATGGCCTGCCCGGCGATTTCCTGTTCGCCGATGCGATGCACCAGCCCGGCGACCGCACGATCATGGGCAAACTCTATCCGGCGGGCGGGGTCGCGCAGGCGCAGGCGGTGCTCGACGATGTCGCGCTCAATCCGGCGACCGCGACTCACCTCGCCACCAAGCTCGCGCGGCATTTCGCGGGCGACACGCCGCCGCCGGCGATGGTCGCGCGCTTGCAGGCGGCGTATCTGCAATCGCGCGGCGATCTGCCGACCGTGTACCGCGCGATCATCGATTCGCCCGAGGCGTGGGTCGAGACGCCGCCGAAGTTCCGCACGCCCTGGGAATGGTCGATCGGGGCGATGCGTGCGCTCGGGCAGAAGACGGTCGATGCGCAGGCGGTGACGGGGCTGATGACTCAGCTCGGCCAGCCGGTGTGGAAGCCGGGCCAGCCGGTCGGGTACGACGATATCGCGGCGAGCTGGGCGGGATCGGACGCGGTGATGCGCCGGGTCGAGGCGGCCGAGCGGTTCGCGCAGCGGGCACCGACCACGATCGATGCGCGTGCGCTCGCGCCCAAGCTGTTCCCCGGTGCGGTCAGCCCCGCCACCACGCAGGCGCTGGCGCGCGCCGAAAGCCAGGGGCAGGCGCTCGCGCTGCTGCTCGTCGCCCCCGAATTCCAGCGGAGATAGGACATGCTCGATCGTCGCACTTTCATCGGCACCAGCGCGCTCGGCGTCGCGGCCGCGTTCGCGCCGCGCATGGCGTTCGCCAAGGCGGCGACCGACCGCCGCTTCATCTTCATCATCCAGCGCGGCGCGGCGGACGGGTTGCATATCGTCGCGCCGGTCGGCGATCCGGCGTTTGCTGGCGCGCGAGGGAGCTTCGCGCAGGATTTCGCGACCGCGCCGAAACTCGATTCAACCTTCGCTTTGCACCCGGCGCTGGCGACGGTGAACACGCTGTACGGGCAGAAGCAGGCGCTGTTCGCGCAGGCGGTTGCGTCGCCCTACCGCGACCGATCGCATTTCGACGGGCAGAACGTGCTCGAGACCGGCGGGGCGAGCGCGTATCAGGTGAAGGACGGCTGGCTCAACCGGATGCTCGGGCTGCTCTCCCCTGGCGAGGCCAAGGCGATCGCGATCGCGACGGCGGTGCCGATGGCGATGCGCGGGCCGCATGAGGTGTCGTCCTATGCGCCCTCGGCCTTGCCGCAAGCCTCCGACGATCTGATGCAGCGCGTGTCGATGCTCTATGCGGGCGACAGCCAGTTGCATGGGCTGTGGAGCGAGGCGCTGGCGACGCGCAACCTGACCGGCGATCTCGCCGCCGACAACGGCAAGACCGCCGCCGCGACCGGCGCGCTCGCCGCCAAGCTGCTCGCGCCGGCGGATGGCGCGCGGATCGCGATGATCGAGACCGGCGGCTGGGATACGCATGCCGACCAGCGCGGCCGGCTGGCGGCGCAGTTGAAGGGCCTCGACGGGATGATCGGTACGCTTCAGACCGGGCTGGGTCCGGTATGGGCCGATACGATGGTGCTGGTGGCGACCGAGTTCGGCCGCACCGTCGCGGTCAACGGCACCGGTGGCACCGATCACGGCACGGGCGCGTGCGCGATGCTGATCGGCGGCGCGGTGAAGGGCGGGCGCGTGGTGGCGGACTGGCCGGGGCTGACGCCGGCGGCGTTGTACGAGAACCGCGATGTGCGCGCGACGATGGCTCTGGACGGCTTCATCGCGGGGGCGGCGGCGGCGCATTTCGGGCTGTCCGGCGGGCGGGCGATGGCGGCGCTGTTCCCGGGCGCTCGGGGTGGGAAGGCGGTGACGGGGCTGGCGTGAGCGGCGCCTCTTGCCGGAGAGGGTTACGGCGAGAACGTTACTATTGCCCCGGTATCGTCGCGGCTGGGGGCGACACCATCCTGAAAGCCGCAAAATCTTGAGGAGCGAGCAATGGCCGATGGACAGTTCCGCTTTGCGTATTTCACCCCTGTCTTTGATGAGACCGTGGCGTTCTACCGTGACGGATTAGGAATGGCGGTGTCCCACGCGTGGAATCGCTCCCCGGACGACAGAGGGGCGCTCATCAAGGCCGGTGCCGGCTTGATCGAAGTTCTGGCTTTACCAAGCGGCTCTGCCGAACATTTATTCGATAGCCGTCCTCCGCAGGGCGCTTTCATGGTTATTGAGGTCGAAGACGTCGACGACTGCTATCAACGGGCTCTCAAAGCCAAACTCCCGGTCCAGCAAGACGTCGTCGATCAATCCTGGGGGCATCGCGGTTTCTGCTTGCGGGAGCCGAACGGCCTGAGACTCTACTTCTTCCGCGCTCGTCCGAAGTCCGGCTGACGGGAAGCGCTCGACATTGTTTCCGTGTGTGGAATATGCCAAGATATTCCAAGTTTGAAGAGGTCGCGGTCATGACTCATGTTATCGTCGGGAAATGGGGCAAGAATCTCGCCATCCGCGTGCCCTTCGAGATCGCGCGGGAGGCTGGTTTGAGCGACGGCGAGGACGTCGAGATCGAGGCTGTGGATGGTGATATCCTGATCCGGCGATCGGCGGCGCGCAATCGCGGCCTTGCGCAAGCGCGGGCCGCCGCCGCCGAGATCATCGCGGATGGCAAGGGGCGATCGCTGGGTGACACATCGATCCGCAGTTTGCGCGAGGAGGGGCGGAGAGGGTGACGGTCGTTCTCGATGCGTCGATGGCGATCGCATGGTTGTTCGATGACGAGCGGACCGACGCCGCGCACGAGATCATGATGCGAGTCGTCAACGATGGCGCGATCGTGCCGTCGTTGTGGCGGCTCGAGATCGCGAATATGCTTCGCAACGCCGTTCGGCGAGGGCGGTGTGATGAGGATTTCGCCGATCGTTCGCTCGCGCGACTGGATCGGCTACGGATCAGGATCGACGATGAGACCGACCGGCATGCATGGGGCGCGACGCGGACGCTGTCGCGCGAGCAGGGCCTGACACCGTATGATGCGGCGTATCTGGAGCTTGCGGTTCGCACGAAATATCCTTTGGCGTCGTGCGATGGTGACCTGATCGCTGCGGCCCGACGCATATCGGTGGAAACGCTGACGGCTTGAACCTGCCGGCGGATGCACGCCGTTTGAACCGCGCCCGTCCCTGCGCTAAGGCGCGCGCTCGCTTGATACGACCGGAATTCAGATGACCCTTTACGCCCGTTTCGCCGCGCATCTCGATGCGGCGCTCGACACGCTCGTTGCCGCTGGCGATCTGCCCGCCGGGCTCAATCGCGCGCCCGTGACGGTCGAGCCGCCGCGCGACGCGAGCCACGGCGATCTCGCCACCAATGCGGCGATGGTGCTGGCCAAACCGGCCGGGACCAATCCGCGCGCGCTCGCCGAGAAGATCGCGGTCGAGTTGCGCAAGCTCGACGAGGTCGAGGATGTGTCGATCGCGGGGCCGGGGTTCATCAACATGAAGCTCAGCGACGATAGTTGGCGCGCCGAACTGTCGGCGATCCGCGATGGCGGCGCCGATTACGGGCGCGCGACGATCGGACGGGGCGTGACGGTCAACGTCGAATATGTCTCGGCCAATCCGACGGGGCCGATGCACATGGGGCATTGCCGGGGCGCGGTGGTGGGCGATGCGCTCGCCGCTTTGCTCGAGTTCGCCGGGCATACAGTGATCCGCGAATATTATGTCAACGATGCGGGCGGGCAGGTCGATACGCTCGCGCGCTCGGCGCATCTGCGGTATCGCGAGGCGCTTGGCGAAGACATCGGCGCGATCCCCGAGGGGCTGTATCCGGGCGAGTATCTGGTGCCGGTCGGGCAGGCGCTGGCCAGCGAATATGGCGACCGCTTCGTCGGCGCGCCCGAGGACGAGTGGCTGGTGCTGTTCCGCAAGGCGGCGGTGGCGGCGATGCTGGTGATGATCCGCGCCGATCTCGCGTTGCTCGGCATCCACCACGATCTGTTCTCGTCGGAAGCCGAGTTGCAGGCGGCGGGCAAGCCCGAGGCGGCCGAGGCGGAGTTGCGCGCGCGCGGGCTGATCTATGACGGCGTGCTCGAAGCGCCCAAGGGGCAGGAGCTGGAGGACTGGGAGCCGGTGGTGCTGCCGCTGTTCCGCTCGACCCAGTTCGGCGACGATCAGGACCGGCCGATCAAGAAGTCGAACGGGCAATGGACCTATTTCGGTGCGGATCTCGCCTATCACTACCAGAAGGCGCAGTCCGCCGATGCGCTGATCGACATCTGGGGCGCGGACCATGCCGGCACGGTCAAGCGCATCACGGCGGCGGTGCAGGCGCTGACCGGGGGCAAGACGCGCTTCGACGTCAAGCTCGTCCAGATGGTGCGGCTGCTGCGTGCCGGCGAGCCGGTCAAGATGTCCAAGCGTTCCGGGAACTTCGTGACGCTCGCCGATGTCGTGCGCGAAGTCGGCAAGGATGTCGTGCGCTTCACGATGCTGACTCGCAAGGCCGATGCGCAGATGGATTTCGACTTCGCCAAGGTGGTCGAGGCGTCGAAGGACAATCCGGTGTTCTACGTCCAATATGCGCATGCGCGGATCGCCTCGCTGCACCGGCGTGCCGCGGAAGCGAATATCGTGTGCGAGGGCGTCGACTTGTCCCAGCTTGATACGGAAGACCTCGCGCTGGTGAAGCTGGCGGCGCAGTTTCCGCGTATCGTCGAGACGGCGGCGACGGCGCGCGAGCCGCATAGAATCGCCTTTTATCTCTATGACTTGGCGGCGAGCCTGCATGCGCAGTGGAACGTCGGCAACGACCGGGTGGACCGGCGCTTTCTGATCGCCGATAATCCCGCGATCACCTGCGCACGGCTTTTCCTGGCCGATGCGATCGGGCAGATCATTCGCAACGGCCTCGGCATCATGGGTGTCGTCGCGGTCGAGGAGATGAACTGATGGCCTTCGGCAAGATCGATGCGGACGACGGGGAACGGCTGCCGTGGCTCGAAACCGCGGAAGACTATGACAACAAAGGCCCTTCGGCATTGCATATCGTGCTGGTCGTGGCGGCGCTGCTCGCGGTGATCGCGGCGGCGATCCTCGGCTACCAGTTGTTGCGCGGCGCGGCCGACACCGGCGGCAACGGCGCGCTGATCGCCGCGCAGGAAGGCGATTACAAGGTCAAGCCCGAGGAGCCGGGCGGCCTCAAGGTCGAGGGCGAGGGCGACAGCGCGATCGCGACGAGCAATGGTGCCGGCAGCGGCAATGCCTCGATCAACGTGAAAGCGATGCCCGAGGCGCCGATCGTCGGCAAGAAGGCCGCGCCCGCCGCCAAGGACGGCGCCGGCGCGAGCAAGGCAGTGGTGGCGCTGCCGCCTTCGCACGGCAAGCTCGAAGCGAAGACGGCGACCCCGCCGGTCGCGCACGGCACCGCCGGCGGCGCGCTGGTGCAGCTCGGCGCGTTCCCGTCGGAAGCGGCGGCGAATGCGGCGTGGGCCAAGCTGTCGGGGCGGATTCCGTATCTCGCGCCGCTCGGCAAGGCGGTGCAGGCGGCCGAGGTCAACGGCGCGACCACCTATCGGCTGCGCGTCAACGCGGGCAGCGCGAGCCAGGCGAGTGAATTGTGCGGGAAGCTCAAGGTGGCGGGCGAGGCGTGCTTCGTGGCGCGGGATTGATCTGACGTCCCCACCCCGTTCGCCCTGAGCGTGTCGAAGGGCGTGCCAGAACCGCACGTTCCGCGTTGGGGCACGTGCTTCGACAAGCTCAGCACGAACGGGGATGGGGCGCGTGCCCAAGTGCCTCGACTTCGTTGGGCACGAACGGGTTGGGGTGGTGGCACTGAACGCGTGCCGCTGATATGCCGCGCCCATGAAGCCCGTCATCTTCGGCCTGTCCGGCCTTACCGTTACCGCCGACGAGCGCCGGTTCTTCGTGGAGAGCCAGCCGGTCGGTTTCATCCTGTTCCGCCGCAATATCGAGAGCCGCGCGCAGGTGCGGGCGCTGACCGATGATCTGCGTGCGCTCACCGGGCGCGACGATCTGCCGATCCTGATCGACCAGGAGGGCGGGCCGGTCGCGCGGATGCGGCCGCCGGAGTGGCCGGCGTTTCCGGCCGGGCCGGCGTTCGATGCGCTCTACGATGTTGCGCCGATTTCGGCGATCGAGGCGGCGCGTGCGCATGCCGAGGCGACGGGGGTGATGCTCGCCGAAGTGGGCGTGACGGTCGATTGCTGGCCGCTGCTCGATGTCGCGCAGCCCGATACCGCCGAGATCATCAGCAGCCGCGCGCTCGGGCATGAGCCGATGCGGGTGGCGGCGCTGGGGCGGGCGATCCTCGACGGGCTGGCGCGCGCCGGCGTGGTCGGGGTGGTCAAGCATATGCCGGGGCATGGCCGCGCCTTGGTCGATAGCCATCTCGAATTGCCGCGCGTGACCGCCGACGACGCCGCGCTCGAGATCGATCTGGAGCCGTTCCGCCGGCTCGCGGGCGCGCCGATGGGGATGACGACGCATATCGTGTTCGATGTGTGGGATGCGGTGCGTCCGGCGACGCTGTCGCCGGTGGTGATCGAGGAGATCATTCGCGGCCGGATCGGGTTCGACGGGCTGTTGATGACCGACGATATCGACATGAAGGCGCTGTCGGGCACGGCTGGCGAGAAAGCGGCGGGGGCAATCGCGGCGGGGTGCGACGTGGTGCTCGATTGCTGGGGGCGGATGGACGAGATGGTCGAGATCGTCGGGCGGCTGGGGGAGATGTCCGAGGTCTCGCGCGGGCGGCTGGAGCGGGCGATGGCCAGCGTGGCGGGGCGGCGGAGCGGCGTGGCGTTCGCGGATCTGATCGCGAAGCGCGACGCGCTGCTGGCGTTGGTGTGATCCTCCCCGGAACGGGGAGGGGGACCGCGAGCGAAGCGAGTGGTGGAGGGGGGCTTCCACACACGGTAACGCTTGGGGAGACCCCCTCCACCATTTTGCCGAAGAGGCAAAATGGTCCCCCTCCCCGTGCCGGGGAGGATCAAAGGCGTGACTGACGAAACCCTCACGCTCGATCTCGATGGCTGGGAAGGGCCGCTCGATCTGCTGCTCGCGCTGGCGCGCAACCAGAAGGTCGATTTGCGGGAGATTTCTATCCTCGCACTGGTCGATCAGTATCTTGCGTTCATCGAGCAGGCGCGGGAGATCCGGCTCGAACTCGCCGCCGATTATCTGGTGATGGCGGCGTGGCTGGCGTATCTCAAATCGGGGCTGCTGCTGCCGCGCGATCCCGAGGTTGAACCCAGCCCGGAGGAACTCGCGCTGCGGCTGCAATTGCGGCTCGAACGGCTGAACGCGATGCGCGAGGCGGGCGCGCGGCTGATGGCGCGGGACCGCGTCGGGCGCGACGTGTTTCCGCGTGGGAGCCCTGAGGGCTTGCGCACCGTGCGCAAGGCGTTGTGGCAGGCGGAGATTTTCGATCTGATCGCCGCTTATGGGCGGATCAGCGCGCGTACCCGGCCGGTGATGCACATCGTCGCCAACCGCCCGGTGATGACGCTGGAGGCGGCGCTGGAGCGCGTCGCGCGGCTGGTCGGCAGTGCGGTCGACTGGGCGGTGATCGAGAGCTTCCTGCCCGACAGCGCGAGCGGGGCTTTCCGCAAGTCTGCGCTGGCGTCATCGTTCCTCGCCGCGCTCGAACTGGCGCGGCAGGGGCGCGTGGAGTTGCAGCAGGCATCGCCGTTCGCGCCGCTGTATGTGCGAGCGCTGCGATGACGGGGTTCGGCGAGTCCGGGTCGGACGATCTCGTTCGCGCGGTCGAGGCGATTCTGTTCGCCGCGACCGAACCGCTGACGCTCGACGCGATCCGCGCGCACGTCGGCGAGGGCGCGAACGTGCGCGCCGCGCTGGAGACGCTCGCCAGCGATTATGCCGGGCGCGGCATCGAACTGGTGCGGCGTGGCGAGCGCTGGCATTTCCAGACCGCTGCCGACATGGCGCATCTGCTTAGGCGGGACCGCGAAGAGCCGCGCAAGCTCAGCCGCGCCGGCATCGAGACGCTGGCGATCATCGCCTATCACGAACCCGCGACGCGCGCCGAGATCGAGGCGATTCGCGGCGTGCAGATTTCCAAGGGCACGATCGACGTGCTGATGGAGGCGGGCTGGGTGCGCCCGGCGGGGCGGCGCGAGGTGCCGGGGCGGCCTTTGCTCTATGCGACCACGCCCGAATTCCTCGCGCATTTCGGCCTCGCCAGCCGCCGCGACCTGCCCGGGCTGGAGGATTTGCGCGCCGCCGGGCTGCTCGATCCGGCCGATCTCGCGCTGGATATTGGCGGCGACACGAACGAGGTGGCAAATCCTTTAGAAGAGGACTAGATAGAAACGATACCTAGGAGAAACATGATGGGTTTCGGTAGTCCAATTCACTGGCTCATTTTCGGCGTGCTCGCCATCCTCGTGCTGGGCGGCGGCCGGTTCTCGAGCATGATGGGCGATGTCGCCAAGGGCATCAAATCGTTCAAGAAGGGCATGTCCGAAGAGGACGAGCCGCGCGCGCCGAGCCGGATCGATGCCAAGGCGGCG
>Ga0247742_10000608_pt1 | contig 28004 bp, 21 predicted proteins | sample UWRJL208509C2_FD_180944 | JGI IMG/M metagenome (GOLD analysis project Ga0247742, IMG submission 180944) | Plant litter microbial communities from Arlington Agricultural Research Station in Wisconsin, United States - UWRJ-L208-509C-2 | ecosystem: Environmental > Terrestrial > Plant litter >...
CCGCCGCCATGTCCACGTTGTATTCCTTGGCCCCGGTGCTGGTGTTGACCAGGTTGTTGAGGGCCACGGTGATGGGTTGCGAATCACCGCTGGAGAACACCACACCGAACAGGAAGTCGTTCCAGATCTGCGTGAACTGCCAGATCAGACAAACCATGATGATCGGCGTCGACATCGGCAGGATGATCAAGCGGAAGATCGTGAAGAACCCCGCGCCGTCGAGCCGTGCCGCTTTCACCAGCGCATCGGGAATGCTCACGTAGTAGTTACGGAAGAACAGCGTGGTGAACGCCAGGCCGTAGACGACGTGGATGAACACCAGGCCGGTGGTGGTGCTGGCCAGGCCCATCTTGCCGAGGGTGAACGAGGCCGGCAGCAGCACGGTCTGGAACGGCAGGAAGCAACCGAACAGCAGCAGGCCGAAGAACAACTGCGAACCACGGAAGCGCCACATCGACAGCACATAGCCGTTCAACGCGCCGATCGCGGTGGAGATCAGCACCGCCGGGACGGTGATCTTGATCGAGTTCCAGAAGTAGCCGTCCACCGTGGCCCAGGCCTTGACCCAGCCAATGCCGCTGACCACGGTCGGCCAGCTCAGCAGGTTGCCGGAGTTGATGTCTTCCGGGGTCTTGAAACTGGTCAACAACATGACCACCAGCGGGATCAGGTACAGGAACACGGCGAAGATCAGCACCGCGTAGATCGCGATGCGACTCAGGCTGATGGCCGGTTTGGCAGCGAGACTAGTCATGACGCTTGGTCCTCAGCTCGGAGTACAGGTAAGGCACGATGATTGCGAGAATCGCACCGAGCATCAGAATCGCACTGGCCGAGCCCATGCCCATCTGGCCGCGACTGAAGGTGAAGGAATACATGAACATCGCGGGCAGGTCGGAGGAATAACCCGGGCCACCGGCCGTCATGGCCGCCACCAGGTCGAAACTCTTGATCGCGATGTGGGCCAGGATCATCACGGCGCTGAAGAACACCGGGCGCAGACTGGGCAACACCACTTTCAGGTAGATGCGCGGCATGCTCGCGCCGTCGATCTGTGCGGCACGGATGATCGATTGATCAACGCCACGCAGGCCGGCGAGGAACATCGCCATGATAAAGCCCGAGGCTTGCCAGACGGCGGCGATCACCAGGCAATACACCACGCGATCCGGGTCGATCAGCCAGTCCAGGCGGAAGCCTTCCCAACCCCAGTCACGCAACAATTTGTCCAGGCCCATGCCCGGGTTGAGCAGCCATTTCCAGGCGGTACCGGTAACGATCATCGAGAGCGCCATCGGGTACAGGTAAATGGTGCGAATGAACCCTTCGCGACGAATGCGCTGATCGAGGAACACCGCCAGCAGCACACCGATCACCAGGGTGATGCCGATAAACATGCCGCCGAACACGGCGAGGTTCTTGCTCGCGACCCACCAACGGTCGTTGTCGAACAGCCGCTGATACTGCGCCAGGCCGGCCCATTTGTAGGTCGGCAGGAAGGTCGAACTGGTAAACGACAGGACAAACGTCCACAGGATATAGCCATAGAAGCCCACCAGGACGATGAACATGCTGGGCGCCAGCACCAGTTTCGGGAGCCAGCGCTGCAGTGCATCGAACGGCGAGGCCTTGCTGAACACAGCAACAGAACTCATGGGAAAATCCAGTACGAGGAAAAAAGATTAAAGGCAGTTGTAAGCGGCAAGCTACAAGCGGCAAGACAAGCAGGCATCACTTGCAGCTTGTAGCTCGCAGCTTGCCGCTAATACTTATTTGGCAGACTTGACCGCTGCGCCGAGTTTCTTGGCGGCATCGGCAGGGTCGGCTTTCGGGTCGTTGATGTAGTTGGTCACGACGTCAAAGAACGCACCCTGAACGGCCAGCGTGGTCGCCATGTTGTGCGCCATGCTCGGCTGCAAGCCACCGGACTTGGCGTCCGCCAGGAAGTCCTTGGCAGCGGTCTGGGCGCAAGCGTCGAAACCGTACTTGCCCATGTCGCTCAGCATGTCGTTGCGAACCGGGATCGAACCCTTGTTGATGCTGAAGACTTTCTGGAAGTTTTCACCCAACACGACTTTGGCAATGTCTTGCTGACCGGCCGAAGTACCGGCGTCTTTCTGCTTGAACACCGCCAGGGAGTCGATGTTGTAGGTGAACGCCTTGTCGGTGCCCGGGAACGCTACGCACTGGTAGTCCTTGCCGGCGACTTTCTTGGCGGCGGTCCATTCGCTCTTGGCCCAGTCACCCATGATCTGCATGCCGGCCTTGCCGTTGATGACTTTGGCGGCTTCCAGGTTCCAGTCCTGGCCCTTGCCGTCGACGTCCATATAGGTCGCGACTTTCTTCAGTTCGGTCAGCGACTTGATCATTTCAGGACCGGTCAGCGCGCCGTTGTCCAGATCGACCAGGGCTTTCTTGTAGCCATCGGCGCCCATGACTGACAACACCACCGCTTCGAACACGGTGCTGTCCTGCCAAGGCTGGCCGCCGTGAGCCAGCGGAATGAAGCCCGCGGCCTTCAGCTTGTCGCCGGCGGCATAGAATTCTTCGAGGGTGGTCGGGGCTTTTTCGATCCCGGCCTTTTTGAAGACTTCCGGGTTGATCCACAGCCAGTTGACGCGGTGAATGTTCACCGGCACGGCCACGTAGTCACCGTCGAACTTCACGGTATCGGAGACTTTCTTGTCCAGCAGGCCATCCCACTTTTCAGCCTTGGCCACGTCTTTCAGGACGTCGGTGTCGAGCAGGCCGGTGGAGGCCCATTCCTGGATGTCCGGGCCTTTGATCTGTGCGACGCCTGGCGGGTTACCAGCCACGGCGCGACTTTTGAGTACGGTCATGGCTGTCGAGCCACCGCCGCCGGCGACTGCGCCGTCTTTCCAGGTAAAACCGTCTTTTTCGACTTGGGCTTTGAGCACATCAACCGCTGCTTTTTCGCCACCCGACGTCCACCAGTGAACGACCTCGACCGAACCTTTGGAATCGGCGGCAAGGGCACTGACAGGGAACACACCAAGAGGGAACAGGGAGGCAAGAGAAATGACAGTAGCGAGGCGAGAAATCGCATTCATCTGAGAATTACCTTTCTTGTTGTTATGCATGCAAGTCTGGTGCTTGCGCTGCAAACGAGTTTAAACAGGGTCGCCCGCACCGCAGGTAACGAAGCGACGGCGAAATGTCACTGCATGGTTACATAACCGGCGAGCCAGACGCTTGCGCCAGGGCCGTGGCCATACTGGGCGCCAGCGGCAGGCGCGGAATCAGCACCGCTTGCCAGGCGTGATAGAGGTCGGGTTTACCGGCCCAGATATCGGCGCTGGGACGGTTTTGCGGGTCGAGTTCGTGGTGCCAGCTGCCGTCGCAACGGTCGATGAAATGTTGCTCGCAGAATTCCCAGAAACAGCGGTACCAGGTCTCGAATTGCGCTTCGCCGGTACGTTTGATCAGGGCGCTGGCGGCGGCACTGGCTTCGCAGTGGGTCCAGTGCAGACGGTGACGCACCACCGCGCGATTGTTCCAGTCGAGGGTGTAGACGATGCCCGGCGCGCCATCGATGTTCCAGCCGTGCAGGCAGTTGTGCTCGAACAGTTTTTGCGCGTCGGTGGCCAACCAGCCTGGGGTCAGCATGCCGGCCTGGACGCGGGCCGCTTCAAGGTGCAGCAACAGCCGCGCCCACTCGAAACCATGGCCCGGCGTGGTGCCGTAGGGGCGGAAACCGTCAGCGGGGTTGTCATGGTTGTATTCGCGCAGCGGCTGCCAGTCGCGGCCGAAATGCTCGATCACCAGGTAGTCGTTGGCGGCGGCGTGACCGTGGATCACTCGCTCGACAATCCGCAGGGCTCGGTTCAGCCAGCGGCTTTCGCCGGTGACGTCCGCCAGGGCGAGAAAGGCTTCCGTGGCGTGCATGTTGCTGTTGGCGCCGCGATAGGCTTCTTCTTCGCTCCAGTCGCGGTTGAAGGACTCGCGCATCGTGCCCTCCTCCTCGCTCCAGAAATGCGTGTCGATGATCGCGATCGCATCGTCGAGCAAGGCTTGTGCCCCGGGCCGCCGGGCCACCACCGCTGAACTCGCCGCCAAAGCGACGAAGGCATGCAGGTAGGCGTTCTTGCCGCTGTTGCCGTCACGCTGCTCGGCCACCGCGAACCAGCCACCGTGCTGCGCGTCACGCAGAGGCCCGGCCAGGGCCGCGACACCGTGGTCCACCAGCTCGGCAAAGCCCGGCAGGCCCTGGATATGGGCCATGGCGAAGCTGTGAGTCATGCGCGCGGTGTTCATGGTCTCGGCCTGGGCATCGGCCGGCAGCAGGCCGCGCTCGTCGAGATTGCCAAAGCCTTCAGGCAGTTTCGAAGCCTTGGCGAATGCCAGCAGGCGCAAGCCTTCGGCGGCCAGCCATTGCTGGTGGGCAGGCGCATTCAGCCAAGAGCCGGACGCGGGGGATAAGGTGTCCATGGAAAACCTTTTTTGTTGTTATGACTGCGGGCAGTCTAAACAACGGGCGGGCGCCGGCTTGTAACGAAGGGGACAGGGTTTGTCACCATCCCGTGACATTCAGTCAGGCAGGTAGTGACTGAACTGACGCCATCGCGGGCAAGCCTCGCTCCCACAGGGATCTGGATTGGCTAAACATGTGTGTTCGACGCAAAACCTGTGGGAGCCGGGCTTGCCCGCGATGAACGATAACGCGGTCTGTCTAATCAGCACCGCGCGGCAACTGCAACGTCACCCGCAATCCACCCTCGCGCAAATTCTGCAGAGTGACCTCGCCGCCATGGCTATGGGCGATGTTGCGGGCGATGCCCAGGCCCAGACCGTAGCCCTGTTGCTGTCCGGCCAGGCGAAAGTGCGGTTCGAAGACCTGTTCCAGCCGCTGCTCCGGCACCCCCGGGCCCTCATCATCGACATGCAGCACAAACGCACTGTCATCGTCATCGATGTGCAAATGGGCGTTCTGCCCGTACTTCAAGGCGTTGTCGATCAAGTTGCCGATGCAGCGCTTGAGCGCCAGCGGCTTGCCTTGATAGGTCGCCAGCGCCCGCCCTTTCTGGGTCACGCGGCCGTTGCCGTTCGGCGCCAGGTAAGGTTCCACCAGACAGTCGAGCACATGGTTGAGGTCCACCGGCTCGATGTTCTCGTGGATGTCGGTGTCTTTCACACATTGCAGCGCGCCTTTGACCAGCAATTCCAGTTCATCCAGGTCGCGGCCGAATTTGGCTTGCAGTTGCTCGTCCTCCAGCAACTCGACCCGCAGGCGCAGGCGCGTGATCGGGGTGCGCAGGTCGTGTGAAATCGCGCTGAACAGCTGGCTGCGCTCAGTCAGGTAACGGCTGATGCGCTCGCGCATGGTGTTGAAGGCACGGCCTACTTCGACCATTTCGCTGCCACCGCTTTGCGCCACCGGCTCGACATCCGCTCCCAAGGACAAGTCCCGCGCCGCCCGCGCCAGACGTTTGAGCGGACGAGTCTGCCAGTGCACCAGCAGGCCGATGAACAGCAGCAAAAACACGCTGGTCGAGACGATGAACCACACCTGCTGCGCCGGCAGGCCTTGTTCTTCGAGACTGGTGTAGGGCTCCGGCAACAGCGAGGCGATGTACAGCCATTCCCCCGGCGCCATCTGGATTTGCGTGACCAGCACCGGCGGGTTGACCGGTTCGAGGGTCAAGGCGTAGTGCGCCCAGGAGCGCGGCAATTCATCGAGTTTCAGGCCGCCGTTGAAAATCCGCAGGTCTTCGGGGCTGACGAAGGTCACGGAAATGTCCGCCTCGTTGCCCAAGGACTGGCGCAACACTTCATGCACCGCTTTGAGCACCGCGTCTTTGCGCGGCGTGATCGGCAACACCTCCATGCCCAGCGGCTTGTCGTTGAGGGTCACCACAAAACGGGTGCCGCCCATGCTGCGCAATTGGTCGAGCACCAGCGGCCGATACGCCACGGGCAACGAGCGCAGGTAACTGACCGTGGCGTTCATCGAATGCGCAAGGCTGCGGGCGCTGGTGACCAGGCCTTCCAGTTGCGTGGCGCGCAGTTGCGAAACCCAGATCACGCTCGAGAGCGTCTGGCCGAAAATCACCGCCACCAGGGTCAACAACAGCATGCGCCCCAACAGCGAGCGGGGCACCGGCAGCTTGCTCATCAGGGTGCGCAGGCCCTCAATGGCCATTGCCGGGCACCACGTTGGCAGCCAGTTGATAGCCACTGCCGCGCACGGTGCGGATCAGCCGTGGCGGCTTTTCCGTGTCGCGCAGACGTTGGCGCAAGCGACTCACGGCCATGTCGACGATCCGATCCAGCGGCATCAGGTCGCGGCCACGGGTGGCGTTGCCGATGGTGTCGCGGTCGAGAATTTCCTGGGGGTGATCGAGGAACAGTTTCAGCAGGGCGAAATCGGCGCCGGACAAAATCACTTCCTCGCCATCGGTGTGGAACAGCCGGTGGCTGACCATGTCCAGACGCCACTCGTCAAAGGCCAGCACCTCGCCGCCACTGCGCTCCTGGCCGAACTGAGCCCGGCGCAACAACGCCTTGATCCGCGCTTGCAACTCTCGGGGACTGAAGGGCTTGCCCAGGTAATCATCGGCGCCGAGCTCCAGGCCGATGACCCGGTCGGCTTCGTCGGAACTGGCGGTGAGCATAATGATCGGCACCTGTGCCTGGCGCGGATGTTGGCGCACCCAGCGGCAAAGGCTGAAGCCGTCTTCATCCGGGAGCATCACGTCGAGGATCACCAGGTCGCTGTGGGCTTCGTTGAGGGCTTGGCGAAAACCGGCGCCATCGGGGGTGGTGCGCACCTGGAAACCGGCGCGGGTCAGGTAGGTGTCCAGCAACTCGCGTATCTCTTGATCGTCATCGACCAACAATATCGACTTGTTGACTGAGCTCACAGGTAGGCGTCCTTGTTATTGGTGTTGGGGCGGATTATGCCTGATGGATCATGAATCTATGTATCCGGGATCGCCCCATCGCGGGCAAGCCCGCTCCCACAGGGTCTTGCGCATGTTTTGTAATGCCAGCAATCCTGTGGGAGCGTGGCTTGCCCGCGATGAAGTCGACGCGGGCTCAAGCCTGGTCGAGCGCCACACCCGCGCCAACGAGCCCGGAATACGGGGCCGTGACCAGCCACACCGGGATGCCTTTGAAGTAGTCGCTCATGCAGCCCTTGTCGGCGAAGCTGCGGGCGAATCCGCTGTCGACGAAGAAATCGGCAAAACGCGGGACCACGCCACCGACGATAAACACCCCGCCCCGCCCGCCGGTGGTCAGCACGTTGTTGCCGGCCACGCGACCGAGCCAGCAACTGAACTGCTCCAGCACTTCCAGGGCAATCGGGTCGCCCGCCAACCCGGCGGCGGTGATCGACTCGGGAGAATCGAGCACCGGCTCATGACCGTCCACCGCGCAAATCGCCCGGTACACCCGAGGCAAGCCGCTGCCGCACAGGGCGGTTTCGGCGCTGACATGGCCGATTTCTTCGTGGATGTGTTGCCACAACTGGGTTTCCCGAGGGGTACTCAGGGGCAGGTCTACATGACCGCCCTCCCCCGGCAACGCGGCAAAGCGCCCCTCGCCAAGGTCGAGCAAGGTGCCGACGCCAAGCCCGGTGCCCGGCCCGATCACCACTGCCGGGCGCAACGGCTCCGGCGTACCTTCGCAGACCACGCGAAATTCGTCTGGCTGCAAGCGGGTCATGCCCAACGCCATGGCGGAAAAATCATTGACCAACAGCAAGCGCTCGACCTGCAAGGCTTTGCAGAAGGCCTCGCGACTCAGGCGCCAGTGGTTGTTGGTGAACTTGAATTCATCGCCGCCCACCGGACCGGCCACCGACAGGCACACCGACGCGACATCCCCCGGCTTCAACCCGAGGCCGCTCAAGTACAGGCTGATCGCCTCTTCGGGGCTGGCGTGATCGGCGGTTGCCAAGACTTGCACCGATTCCAGCTGGTGGTTTTTCCACAACGCGAAACGCGCGTTGGTGCCACCGATATCACCGACCAAAGCCAGTTTCAATTAAGCGTCTCCAGGGCAGAGGTAAAGGCGCTGGCGCCCTGCTCTGCCGAGCTGAACGCCATGCGCATGAACCCAAACAGTTCGCGACCGCTGCCGACGTTATTGCCCAACAGGCCCTTGGCCGGGGTGCGCGCCGCGAATTCATCGGCGTCCACCAGCAACTCCAGGGTGCCGTTGACGCCATCGACGCGGATCATATCGCCCTCTTGCACCCGCGCCAAAGCACCACCGACATAAGCTTCGGGGCTGACATGGATCGCCGCCGGGATTTTCCCCGAGGCGCCGGACATGCGTCCGTCCGTCACTAGCGCGACTTTGAAGCCGCGATCCTGCAACACACCGAGGAACGGCGTCATCTTGTGCAGCTCCGGCATGCCGTTGGAACGCGGACCCTGGAAGCGCATCACGGCGACGAAATCTTTCTCCAGCAAACCGGCCTTGAAGGCGTCGGCCAAATCCTGTTGATCCTGGAACACCATGGCCGGTGCTTCGACGAATTGATGCTCCAACGCCACGGCGGACACCTTCATCACCCCACGACCGAGATTGCCTTCCATCACCCGCAAGCCGCCCTCGGGCGAGAACGCACGGGCCACCGGGCGCAGGATGTTTTCGTCGAGGCTTTCGATCGGCCCCTCGCGCCACACCAGTTTGCCGTTGTCGAGGAACGGTTCCTGGGTGTAGCGGCTCAAGCCATGGCCGAGCACGGTGTTGACGTTTTCGTGGAGCAACCCGGCTTCCAGCAGTTCGCGGATCAGGAACGACATGCCGCCCGCGGCCTGGAAGTGGTTGATGTCGGCCTTGCCGTTCGGGTAGACGTGGCTGAGGGTCGGCACCACTTCGGAGAGGTCGGCCATGTCTTGCCAGGTCAATTGAATCCCGGCGGCCATCGCGATGGCCGGCATGTGCAGGGTGTGGTTGGTCGAGCCGCCGGTGGCGTGTAGCGCGACGATGGAGTTGACCAGCGAGCGCTCGTCGACGATTTCGCCGATCGGCATGAAATGACCGTTCTGCTTGGTCAGGCGCGTGACTTGATGCGCCGCCTCATGGGTCAGGGCATCGCGCAACGGTGTGTTCGGGTTGACGAACGATGCGCCCGGCAAGTGCAGGCCCATCACTTCCATCAGCAACTGGTTGGTGTTGGCGGTGCCGTAGAAAGTGCAGGTGCCCGGGCTGTGGTAGGACTTCATCTCCGATTCCAGCAACTCTTCGCGGGTGGCCTTGCCTTCGGCGTACTTCTGGCGGACGTCGGCTTTTTCCTTGTTGGAAATCCCCGAGACCATCGGCCCGCCGGGAACGAAGATGGTCGGCAGATGACCGAAACGCAACGCGCCCATCATCAGGCCCGGGACGATCTTGTCGCAGATGCCGAGCATCAGCGCGCCGTCGAACATGTTGTGGGACAACGCCACGGCGGTGGACAGCGCGATCACTTCGCGACTTGGCAGGCTCAGCTCCATGCCCGGCTCGCCCTGGGTCACGCCATCGCACATGGCGGGCGTACCGCCGGCAAACTGGCCAACCGAGCCGATTTCCCGCAGCGCTTCCTTGATCTGTTGCGGAAACACTTCGTACGGCTGGTGCGCCGAGAGCATGTCGTTATACGACGAAACAATTGCGATGTTGGCCGCGTTCATCATCCGCAGGCTGTGCTTGTCTTCGCTGCCGCAACCGGCCACGCCGTGGGCGAAGTTGGCGCATTGCAGCTTGCCGCGCATCGGACCGTCGCTGGCCGCGCTGCGAATGAGCGCAAGGTAGGCCTCACGGGTGGCACGGCTGCGGGCAATAAGCCGTTCGGTGACCTCAAGAACGCGGGGATGCATGTGTAGAACTCCAGGCTAACGGATATGGCGACCTGATTGTCTATGCTGATCAAACGTCGCTGCCCGTGGAACGACAGACGGCTTTTTTGACCATTCGGACCAGTTGATTCAGGTCACTCGTTGTAGATAAAACAAAATATTGCCACTAAAAAGGCTTGTTTTCTATTTTTATGCGAATAATCTTGTAATTCCAACAACAAAACGACGGCGGCGCTGCTCAATGACTCTTCGTATCGCAATCAATGGTTTTGGCCGTATTGGCCGTAATGTCCTGCGCGCACTGTATACCCAAGGTTATCGTCAGGATCTGCAGATCGTCGCCATCAACGACCTGGGCGACAGCTCGATCAACGCGCATTTGCTCAAATACGACACCGTTCACGGCACGTTCGATGCGGATGTCCAGCACGACAACGAAAGCCTGACCGTCAATGGTGACCGGATTGCAGTCAGCGCCATTCGCAACCCGGCCGAACTGCCATGGGCCGCAGAAAAGATTGACGTGGTGTTCGAATGCACCGGTCTGTTCACCGACCGCGCCAAAGCCGCCGCGCACATCACCGCCGGCGCGCGCAAAGTGATCATCTCGGCCCCGGCCAAAGGCGCCGACGCCACCGTCGTCTACGGCGTGAACCACGACATTCTGCGCCAGTCGCACCAGATCATCTCCAACGCCTCGTGCACCACCAACTGCCTGGCCCCGGTGGCGCAGGTGCTGCACCGCGAACTGGGTATCGAAAGCGGCTTGATGACCACCATTCACGCCTACACCAACGATCAGAATCTGACCGACGTCTACCACACCGACCCGTACCGCGCCCGCTCAGCCACGCAGAACATGATCCCAAGCAAGACGGGCGCCGCAGAGGCCGTGGGCCTGGTGTTGCCGGAACTGGCCGGCAAACTGACTGGCATGGCCGTGCGTGTCCCGGTGATCAACGTGTCGCTGGTGGACCTGACCGTGCAGCTCAAGCGCGAAGCCAGCGCCGATGAGGTCAACGCGCTGCTCAAGGAAGCCAGCCAGCACTCGAAGATCCTCGGCTACAACACCCTGCCGCTGGTTTCCAGCGACTTCAACCACAACCCGCTGTCGTCGATCTTCGACGCCAACCACACCAAGTCCAGCGGCAAGCTGCTCAAGGTGCTGGCCTGGTACGACAACGAATGGGGTTTCTCCAACCGCATGCTCGATAACTGCCTGGCGCTGTGCAACGCCGAATAAACGCCGTTCATTGTTGGGGCGAACCCGAGCCACCGGCTGGACACGTGTAACGAAACACACACAAATCAGCGCTTGACCATGCGGGCGGATGATAAGCATTATCATCCGCTCGAAATGGATCAGGTCCTCCCGTGACTCAAGCGCGCTTCAATCATGTCTTCCTCGCCCAGCGTGTCTCGCTGCTGCGCACCCTGGAACGAATGGTCAACAACCACAGCACCGCCGAAGACCTGTTGCAGGAGACCTACCTGCGCGTGACGCGGGCGCTGAGCGAGCGGACCATCGATCATCTCGAGCCTTTCGTGTTCCAGACCGCCCGCAACCTGGCGCTGGACCATTTGCGCGCGCGGCGCATTCAGTCCCGGACCATGCTCGACGACGTGCCACTCGACGTCGTGCAAAGCGTCGCCGCCCCCGCCAGCAGCGCCGAGGATGCCGCCCATGCCGAACAGTTGCTCGAACGCTTGAACATTAGCCTGAGTGAACTCAGCGCACGCCAGCAGCAGATCTTTATCCTCAGTCGCTTGCACGGCCACAGCTACCTCGAAATCGCCGAGGAACTCGGCGTTTCCCTGAGCACCGTGCAAAAAGAGTTGAAGCTGATCATGGCCATCTGCGTCGGCGTGGTAGAGCGCAGCAATGGCCACTGAAGGCCCTGTCCTTCAAGCCCCGCTTGCATCCCATGGCTTGCAGCTTGTGGCGCGAAGCTAGAAACTGCGCTTCTGCCCCCTCCGAGGAAACACCGTGACGGACACCCACCGCCCCCAGACGCCTGATTCGGCGCGGGACCCTGCCAGCGCAATGGACCAGGCTCTGGACTGGCTCATCGTGCTCGGCAGCCCCAGCGAGGAACAGACGCGCCAGTTCCACGACTGGTTGGCGGCCGATCCGTTGCACGCCGAGGCGTTCAACAAGGCCCAGGCCATCTGGGACGGTCCGCAGGTCACCCAGTGCGCGCAGAGCCTGGCCGCACGTCCGCCGAAGGTGACGCTGCTGTCGCGCCTGCGCCCGCACTGGAAACCCTTGGCCACGGCGGCGGTGCTGGTGCTCGGCCTGTTCAGCTTCAGCAACCTGCCGTTGCGCTTGCAGGCCGATCATCTGACCGTGGTTGGCGAACGCCAGCGCCTGCAACTGGAGGACGGCTCGAAAGTCCTGCTCAACACCAACTCAGCGTTCTCCAGCACCATCACCGACCAGCGCCGCGTCGCTCGCCTGTATCAGGGCGAGGCGTTCTTCGAGGTGCCGGCCAATCGCGGCCAGCCATTGGAAATCGACGCCGGACCGGTGCAGGCCAGCGTGCATGACACGGCGTTCGCCGTGCGCTACCTCGACGGCGTGACGCAAGTGCAAGTGCAGCGCGGCGACGTCGACCTGCGCGCCACCCGTGACGACGCCCGGGTCCGGTTGTCGGCCGGCGAGAGCATCCGCATCGGCCCCAACGGCTTCGACCGCCCGGCCAAGCTCGATGCCGCCACCGACCTGGCCTGGGTCCAGGGCCGCCTGGTGTTTGAAAACTGCCCGCTGAGCCAAGTGCTGACGGAGCTGCGTCGCTACTACCCGGGCTGGATCATCAACAACAACGAGCAGTTGGCCGACGTCGCCGTGACCGGCAACTACCGCCTCGACCAACCCCTCGACGTGGTCCGTTCCCTGGCCCACATCACCTCCGCCCGCCTGCAGGAATTCCCGGCGTTGGTGATCTTGAACTAAATGAGAATTATTTTTACTCGATAGCCGAAGCCCGTTCGTCTCGTTATAGCCAATGCAATTGATTCGCATCCAGCGATGCAATCTGCACCTATAAGATTCATGCGACACGGAGCGCTATCGATGTCCTCTCGTCATACCCGCCAGTCCTCTTCACCCGCCCGCGTGCTGTCGCTGCTGACCGCCGCCATCCTCATGGCCGGCGCCGCGCCGTTGATGGCCGCGACTACCGACCAGCCCACGGCGCGCAACATGGGTGATTACAATTTCGCCATTGCCCAGCAGCCGCTGGTGTCGGCCATCAACGCCTTTAGCGCGGTGACCGGCTGGCAGGTCGGCTTGTCCGCCGACCTCGCCCAAGGCGTGGCATCGCCGGGCGTGCAAGGGTCGCTGCCGCCGGAAAAAGCCCTCGAGCGCCTGTTGGTGGGGACCAACCTGAGCTACCGCAAGCTGGGCAACAACAACATCGTCCTGGAAAAACGCAATGTCGGCGGCGCCCTCAATCTGCAACAAATGACCATCAGCGCCACCCGCCAGGAACAGACTGTCGCCAGCGTGCCCGGCACCGTGACCGTGCAGACCCGCGAGGAACTGGACCGCAACAACGTCAACACCATCAAGGACCTGGTGCGCTACGAGCCGGGCGTGTCGGTCGGCGGCGCAGGCCAGCGCGCCGGGATCACCGGCTACAACATCCGGGGCATCGATGGCGACCGCGTCCTGACCCAGGTCGATGGCGTGCAAGTGCCTGACAGCTTCTTCAACGGCCCTTATGCCCAAACCAACCGCAACTACGTCGACCCCGAAATCGTCAAGCGCGTCGAAATTCTCCGTGGCCCGGCCTCAGTGCTCTACGGCAGCAACGCCATCGGCGGCGCCGTCAGCTACTACACCCTCGACCCGGACGACATCATCAAGCCTGGCCAGGATGTCGGCGCTCGCTTGAAGACCGGCTACAGCTCGGCCGATGAAAGCTGGCTGACCTCCGGCACCGTCGCGGGACGCACGGGTGATTTCGATGGCTTGCTGCACCTGAGCCAACGCAATGGCCACGAAACCGAATCCTACGGTGAGCACGGCGGCACTGGCCTGAACCGCACCGAGGCCAACCCCCAGGATGTACGCACCACCAACATCCTCGCCAAGCTAGGTTGGAACTACGCCGACGACGCGCGCTTCGGCCTGACCTACGAACACTACAAGGACGACCGCGACACCAACCAGTTGAGCGCCGTCGGCGGTCCGTTCAACGCCGGACGCGGCTTCGGTTTCTACAAATCCCGCACCGGCAATGACACCGTCAGCCGCGAGCGTTTTGGTCTGGAGCACAGCTTCGGCCTGGACACGGTATTGGCCGACCACATCAAGTGGTCGCTGAACTACCAGATCGCCAAGACCGACCAGAGCACCGAAGAAATCTACGCGCCATCGCGCACCGTGCTGCGTCAACGCGACACCACGTACAAGGATCGCCAATGGGTGTTCGACGCCCAGGCGGACAAGTCCTTCGCCATCGCCGACACCGACCACACCGTCACCTACGGCACCACTATCAAGCAGGACAAAGTCACCGGCCTGCGCACCGGTAGCGGCACCTGCCTGACTGTGTTCGGCGCCTGCCGGGCGATCGGTGCTGTCAGCGCCGCCGACACCCTGCGCCCGGCCAGCGACTTCCCGGATCCGACCATCAACAGCTACAGCCTGTTCGCCCAGGACCAGATCAGCTGGGGTAACTGGACCTTCCTGCCCGGCGCTCGCTACGACTACACCGAACTCAAGCCGCACATCACCAGCGAGTTCCTGGCCACCGCCGACCAAAGCGGTAATGGCGTGGTGAGCGACGAGACCAAGACCTGGCATCGCCTGTCGCCGAAATTCGGCACCACTTACAGCTTCAACGACCACTACACCTGGTACGGCCAATACGCCGAAGGCTTCCGCACGCCGACCGCCAAGGCGCTGTACGGTCGCTTCGAAAACCTGGCGGGTGGCTATCGGGTCGAACCAAACTCCGACCTCGATCCAGAAAAAAGCAAGAGCTATGAAACCGGGCTGCGTGGCCAGTTCGATGCCGGCACCTTCGACGTAGCGGTGTTCTATAACAAATACCGCGACTTCATCGACGAGAACGCCATCACCCCCGGCTACACCGAGACCACGTTCCAGACCAATAACATCAAGCACGCCACCATCAAGGGCGTGGAGCTCAAGGGTCGTCTGAACCTGGACACCTTTGGTGCGCCAACCGGTCTCTACACTCAAGGCTCGGTGGCCTATTTGTACGGGCGCAACGATGACAGCGGCCAGCCGCTGAACAGCGTCAACCCGTTGACCGGCGTGTTCGGCCTCGGCTACGACCAGGACAACTACGGCGCGCTGTTGAGCTGGACCCTGGTCAAGCGCAAGGACCGTGTCGACAGCACCAGCTTCAAGACCCCGGACGGCACCAGCACCCAGTTCAAGACCCCAGGCTACGGCGTGCTCGACCTGGCCGGTTTCTACAAGGTGACCGACGACGTGACCATCAATGCCGGTCTCTACAACCTGACCGACAAGAAGTACTGGCAGTGGGATGACGTACGCGGCTACGACAGCGTCGGCGAAGCCTCGGTGACCCAGCCGGCCAACCTAGACCGTTTGACCCAGCCGGGTCGCAACTTCGCGGTCAATCTGGTCTGGGACATCTGACCTGAGAGACCTCGTTGCGCGACCGTATCAACGTCGCGCAATGAGGTTTTTTTACTGTGGCGCGTCCTCCGGTTCGTCTCGTTATCAAGCGCCCTCATTTTCAAGGAATCACCATGACCATCCAGGACACCGCTCAACGCCCTGCTCTGCGTTCGCAACGCCTGAACCAGATCACCCACGAGCCGCATACTCAGCTCGATGCCTTGGTCAAAGCCCACGCCCCGTTTGAAACCCAGGCCAACTTCGCGCGTTTCGTGGTCGCCCAGTACCTGTTCCAGTCGGAACTGGTGGCCCTGTACAACGATCCTGAACTGATCGCCATTGTCCCGGACCTGCCAGCCCGCTGCCGCGCCGAAGCCGCCAAGGCCGACCTCGCCGACCTGGACACCGAAGTGCCCGAACCCGTCGCCGGCGCCGTGAAGCACCCGACCAAAGCCGAAGCCCTGGGCTGGCTGTTCGTTTCCGAAGGCTCCAAGCTCGGCGCCGCGTTCCTGATCAAGCGCGCCGTTGGCCTGGGCCTGAGCGAAACCTTCGGTGCTCGTCACTTGGGTGAACCCGCCGGTGGCCGTGCTGAAGGCTGGAAAAACTTCGTCCGAACCCTCGACGCGCTGGAATTCAACGTCCAGGAAGAAGCCGAGGTCGAACGAGGCGCCATCGATGCGTTCAATCGCTTCACCGTGCTGTTGGAACAGGCCTACTCCACCACCGCGGAATTTTCCTGACGTACTTCCTTGTGGGAGCGGGCCTGCTCCCACAAGGGTCCAGGCCAGCCTGCAAGCCCCGACCATGCCCCGTCTCGCCACCTCCAAACTCACCCGTGTTCTCTTCGGCCTGCTCGCCTACCTGAGCCTGGGCATCGGCCTCATCGCGATTGTCATTCCGGGATTACCCACCACCGAGTTCATCCTGCTTGCCGCCTGGGCCGCGACCAAAAGTTCGCCGCGCCTCAGTGCCTGGCTGGAAAACCACCGGCTATTCGGGCCGATCCTGAGCAACTGGCGCAACGGCAAACTCGTCGCCCGCCGCGCCAAGATCAGCGCCACCGCCAGCATGCTGTTGTGCGCAGGATTGATGCTGGTGCTGCTCGATCACGGCTGGCCGATCTATTTGGCCATCGCCGGCATGAGCCTGGGTAACCTGTGGATCTGGTCGCGACCTGAACCGGCTTAGATCCATGGCGAGGCCGCTTGCTCCTACGGGGAATTTCATCTGCCGCCTCGATGTTTTGTTTTATGCTCGATCCCCTCTCCCGGAGGGCCTTCAATGACTGATCTGCTCACTCCCCTGCAAACCGCGCTCGGCTTGCCCCACACCCCGATCCCATTCACCTCGAGCGGCGCCCTGCCCTCGGCGTTCGCCGTCACCGACCTGGCCTGCTCCAGCATCGGCGCAGCCGGGCAAGCGGTCAGCCAACTGCTGGAACAACAGACCGGTCGCCGCCCCGACGTGGAAGTCGACCGGCGACTGGCCTCGTTCTGGTTCGCCACCTCGATCCGTCCCGTGGGCTGGAGCGTGCCGCCATTGTGGGACCCGATCGCCGGGGACTACGCGACCAAGGACGGCTGGATTCGCCTGCACACCAACGCCCCACATCATCGGCATGCCGCCGAATCGGTGCTCGGTGCCTGCAGCGATCGCGCAGACATGGCGCTCCGCGTGGCGCAGTGGGCGAAAACCGATCTGGAGCAAGCGGTGGTCGATGCCGGAGGTTGCGCCGCCGAAATGCGCAGTTGGGCCGAGTGGCAGGCCCATCCTCAGGGTCAGGCGGTGAATGACGAACCCTTGATTCGCTTCGACGTCAGTGGTCAACACCGCAGCGCTTGGCAAGGATCGGTGGCGCAACCGCTGGCTGGAATTAAAGTCCTGGACCTGACCCGCGTGCTCGCCGGCCCCACCGCCAGTCGCTTGCTCGCCGGGCTTGGCGCCCAGGTGCTGCGTATCGATCCGCCGACGTGGAACGAACCCGGGGTAGTTCCGGAGGTCACCCTCGGTAAACGCTGCGCGCGCCTCGATTTGCATAAGGCCGATGATCGTGCGGTGTTCGAAGCCTTGCTCAAGGACGCCGACCTGCTGCTGCACGGCTACCGCGCCGACGCGCTCGAAGGTCTCGGCTTCGGCGATGAGCAGCGCCAACGCCTGAATCCGGGCCTGATCGACGTGCGCCTCAACGCCTACGGCTGGAGCGGTCCGTGGCAGAACCGCCGTGGCTTCGACAGCCTGGTGCAGATGAGCAGCGGCATCGCCGCTGCCGGCATGCTTTGGAAGCAATCCGACAAACCCACGCCGCTGCCGGTCCAGGCGTTGGATCACGCCACCGGTTACTTAATGGCGGCCAGCGCCATCCAGTTGCTCGCCCAGCGCTTGGCGTCAGGTTCGGTAGGGTCGGCGCGGCTGTCATTGGCGCGGACTGCGAAATTGCTGATTGAACAGGGACCGGGCACCGATGCCCCGCTGCGCGCAGAAGATCAACAGGACCAAGGATTGCTGGTTGAGCAAACGCCTTGGGGCCCGGCGCATCGGTTGCAGGTGCCGTTGAAAATCACCGGTTCTCCCATGCAATGGACCCTTCCTGCTACCGAGCTTGGCGCACATCGACCACGCTGGACTTGAGCTAACGACTGCATAACCTCATCCACGGGTGGGGTTAAAACTCAATACTATTACGACATCACTCACCGAACATTTAAAAACATCCACCATAATTAAATAACGTCAATAAACGTTTAATTAGCAGTTATTCACTCTATATATGGATGCCTCAGAGGTTTCCGGCGTAAGGTCTTGTAAAGAATTCCAGCCCATGGAAATTTGCGAAATCGTCAAAGCCAACTAATTTCTAATTTCTCGATTATTTTACTTATTTCTCCACACCAATCACCGAAGGCTCTGGAATAGGCCTTACGGACAATTTCAATTTCTTTAGCAAGCTTGCCAAGTTATTTATCCGCAATGGAATGTGAGGAGAAACTGATCCAGGTCAGCTGTTTGTCATTCAAACAGACTTACCCTGCGTACTCTCTTCTCCTGCAATGGGGTCATGCAATGCCTGAAGCGTCCGGAAAACTTCGGCTGGGTGCGCTGGTCGCCCTCGTCGTCGGCTCAATGATCGGCGGCGGAATATTCTCCTTGCCGCAAAACATGGCGGCCAGTGCCGACGTCGGGGCGGTATTGATTGGCTGGGCAATTACTGCAGTCGGCATGCTGACCCTGGCTTTCGTTTTCCAGACCCTGGCCAATCGCAAGCCTGACCTCGACGGCGGTGTCTACGCCTACGCCAAGGCCGGATTTGGCGACTACATGGGTTTCTCGTCCGCTTGGGGCTACTGGATCAGCGCGTGGATCGGCAACGTCGGTTACTTCGTGTTGCTGTTCAGCACCCTCGGTTACTTTTTCCCGATCTTCGGCAAGGGCAACACCGTGGCCGCCGTGACCGGCGCCTCCGCATTGTTGTGGGCCGTGCACTTCCTAGTGCTGCGCGGGATCAAGGCAGCCGCGTTCATCAACCTGATGACCACCGTGGCCAAGGTGGTGCCACTGCTGCTGTTCGTGCTGATCGCGGTCTCTGCCTTCAGGCTGGACATCTTCACGGCTGACATCTGGGGCGTGAAAAATCCCGATCTGGGCAGCGTGATGAATCAAGTGCGCAACATGATGCTGGTCACCGTGTGGGTGTTTATCGGCATCGAAGGCGCCAGCATCTTCTCGGCCCGGGCGGAAAAACGCTCGGACGTGGGTAAAGCCACGGTCATCGGTTTCATCACCGTGCTGCTGTTCCTCGTGCTGGTAAATATCCTGTCTCTGGGCATCATGACCCAGCCGGAACTGGCCCAGTTGCAGAACCCGTCGATGGCGGCAGTGCTTGAGCATGTCGTTGGGCATTGGGGCGCGGTGCTGATCAGCGTCGGCTTGATCATCTCGCTGCTTGGCGCGCTGTTGTCCTGGGTATTGCTGTGCGCGGAAATCATGTTCGCCGCCGCCAAGGACCACACCATGCCGGCGTTCCTGCGCAAGGAAAACGCCAACCATGTGCCAGTCAATGCCCTGTGGCTGACCAATGCCATGGTCCAGCTGTTCCTGATCATCACTCTGTTTTCCGCCAGCACCTACCTGTCGCTGATCTACCTCGCTACCTCAATGATTCTGGTGCCCTACTTGTGGTCCGCGGCCTACGCGCTGCTACTGGCGGTGCGCGGTGACAGCTACGAAAACGCCCTGGCCGAACGCAAGAAGGACCTGTTCATCGGCGGCCTGGCGGTGATCTACGCGGTTTGGCTGTTGTATGCCGGCGGCGTCAAATACCTGCTGTTGTCCGCCCTGCTCTACGCCCCGGGCGCGATCCTGTTCGCCAAGGCCAAGCGGGAAGTCAATCAACCGGTGTTCACCCCTGTCGAGAAGGTGATTTTCGCCGCGGTGGCCGTAGGTGCTTTGGTGGCGGCCTATGGGCTGTATGACGGCTTCCTGACCCTGTAATTGCTGCCGATTGTTTTACCTGGAGGTTCTGTAATGACCACGGAAAAAGTGAAGTACGGCGTCCATTCCGAAGCCGGAAAACTGCGTAAAGTCATAGTGTGCTCCCCCGGTCTGGCCCATCAGCGGCTGACCCCGAATAACTGCGACGAGCTCTTGTTTGATGACGTGCTGTGGGTCGCCCAGGCCAAGCGCGACCATTTCGATTTCGTCACCAAGATGCGTGAACGCAACATCGATGTCCTGGAAATGCACAACCTGCTGACCGACATCGTCGCGATCCCCGAAGCCCTGGACTGGATTCTCGAACGCAAGGTCACCGCCAACTCGGTGGGCTTGGGCCTGGTTAATGAAGTCGGTTCGTGGTTGCGCAGCCTGGAGCCACGCAAAATCGCCGAGTTCCTGATTGGCGGTGTGTCCGCTGACGACCTGCCCAGCAGTTTCGGCGGCAAGACCATCGAGATGTTCCGCGATTTTCTCGGCCACTCCAGCTTCATCCTGCCGCCGCTGCCCAACACCCAGTTCACCCGCGACACCACTTGCTGGATCTATGGCGGCGTAACGCTGAACCCGATGTATTGGCCGGCACGCCGCCAGGAAACCCTGCTGGCCAGCGCCATCTACAAATTCCACCCGGAGTTCACCCACGCCGACTTCCAGGTCTGGTACGGCGACCCGGACCAAGAGCACGGCAACGCCACGCTGGAGGGCGGCGATGTGATGCCGATCGGCAATGGCGTGGTGCTGATCGGCATGGGTGAGCGCTCCTCGCGCCAGGCCATCGGTCAACTCGCGCTGAACCTGTTCAAGCACAACGCGGTGGAAAAAATCATCGTGGCCGGCCTGCCGAAATCCCGCGCGGCGATGCACCTGGACACAGTGTTCAGCTTCTGCGACCGCGACCTGGTCACGGTCTTCCCGGAAGTGGTGAGCCAGATCGTCGCCTTCACCCTGCGTCCGGACGAAGGCAAACCCGGCGGCATCGACATCCGCCGCGAAGAAACCAGTTTCATCGACACCGTGGCCAAGGCCCTCAACCTCAAGGCGCTGCGGGTGGTCGAAACCGGCGGCAACAGCTTCGCCGCCGAGCGCGAGCAATGGGATGACGGCAACAACGTGGTGGCCGTGGAGCCCGGCGTGGTCATCGGTTACGACCGCAACACCTACACCAACACCTTGCTGCGCAAGGCCGGCATCGAAGTCATCACCATCAGCGCCGGCGAACTGGGTCGCGGCCGTGGCGGCGGCCACTGCATGACCTGCCCGATCATCCGCGACCCGATCGATTATTAAAGGAGATCCAACATGGCTTTCAACATGCGCAACCGCAGCCTGCTGAGCTTGATGCACCACACCACCCGTGAGCTGCACTACCTGATCGACCTGTCCCGCGACCTCAAGCGCGCCAAGTACACCGGCACCGAGCGTCCGCACCTGCAAGGCAAGAACATCGCGCTGATCTTCGAAAAAACCTCGACCCGCACCCGCTGCGCCTTTGAAGTCGCGGCCCACGACCAGGGTGCCCACGTCACCTACATCGACCCGGTCTCGTCGCAGATCGGCCACAAGGAAAGCATGAAGGACACCGCTCGAGTGCTCGGGCGAATGTTCGACGCCATCGAGTACCGTGGCTTCGAACAGGAGATCGTCGAGGAACTGGCGAAATTCGCTGGTGTACCGGTGTTCAACGGCCTGACCGCTGAGTTCCACCCCACGCAAATGATCGCCGACACCCTGACCATGCGCGAACACAGCGACAAGCCGTTGCACGAAATCAGCTACGCCTACCTCGGCGACGCGCGCTACAACATGGGCAACTCGCTGCTAATGATCGGCGCCAAACTCGGCATGGACGTGCGCATCGGTGCGCCGAAAGCGCTGTGGCCGCATCAGGACTTCATCGACCAATGCCAGGCCTTCGCCGAAGAAAGCGGCGCACGCATCACCATCACTGAAGACCCACAGGAAGCGGTCAAGGGCGTGGACTTCATTCACACCGATATCTGGGTGTCCATGGGTGAACCGGTGGAAGCCTGGGATGAGCGCATCGAGCAACTGCTGCCGTACCAGGTCAACGCCAAAATGATGAAGGCCTCGGGTAATCCTCGAGTGAAGTTCATGCACTGCCTGCCCGCGTTCCATAACAGCGAAACCAAGGTTGGCAAGGACATCGCCGCGCGCTACCCGCACTTGGCCAACGGGGTGGAAGTGACTGAAGAAGTCTTCGAATCCCCGGCCAACATCGCCTTCGAACAAGCGGAAAACCGCATGCACACCATCAAGGCAATTCTGGTGTCGGCGTTGGCGGATATCTAAACGGCTCAAAAGGACCTGCACCATGCGCATCATCGTAGCTCTGGGCGGCAACGCCCTGCTTCGCCGGGGTGAACCCATGACCGCCGGCAACCAGCGCGCCAACATCCGGGTGGCCACCGAGCAGATCGCCAAAATCTATCCGGGTAACCAACTGGTGATCGCCCACGGCAATGGCCCGCAAGTCGGCTTGCTGTCGTTGCAAGCGGCGGCCTACACCTCGGTGTCGCCCTACCCGCTGGACGTGTTGGGAGCAGAAACCGAAGGCATGATCGGTTACATCATCGAACAGGAACTGGGCAACTTGCTGGACTTCGAAGTACCGTTCGCGACGCTGCTGACCCAAGTCGAAGTCGACGCCCAGGACCCCGCCTTCCAGCACCCCAGCAAACCCATCGGACCGATCTATACCAAGGCTGAAGCGGAAAAACTCGCCGCCGAAAAAGGTTGGGCCATCGCCCCGGACGGTGACCACTACCGCCGCGTCGTCGCCAGCCCGCGACCGAAGCGCATCTTCGAAATCCGCCCGATCAAATGGCTGTTGGAAAAAGGCAGCATCGTGATCTGCGCCGGCGGCGGCGGTATTCCAACGATGTACAGCACCAGCGGCAAACTCGAAGGCGTCGAAGCGGTGATCGACAAGGACTTGTGCTCGGCGCTGCTGGCCGAACAGCTGGAAGCTGATGTGCTGGTGATCGCCACCGACGTCAGCGCGGCGTTCATCGACTTCGGCAAGCCGACGCAGAAAGCCATTGCCCAGGCGCACCCGGACGAACTGGAGAAACTCGGATTCGCCGCCGGTTCCATGGGGCCGAAAGTCCAGGCAGCGTGTGAGTTCGCCCGCAATACTGGCAAAGTCGCGGTGATCGGTTCACTCTCGGACATCGAAGCCATCGTCCAGGGCAAGGCCGGCACGCGCATCAGCACGGCGACACCTGGCATTACTTATTGATAGGAGAAACGCCAATGGCGACGTTTGAACCGGGTCACTTGCACTTCGAACGCCACGCGCTGAACGACGATGATGTCAGCTACAACCTGTGCCTTGACTATGAAGTCACCCAAGACCCCGAAGGCGGCAAAGGCATGCAGTTCACCTTGCATGGCAGCATCCAGGGCAAGGACATGAGCGAATCGTTCTTTCTGCCCAAGGATCAGGCCTACAACTTCGCCAGTAACGTGACTCACATTGCCGAGAAATATGGAGTGCCGAAGACCCACAGCAGCATCGGCTCGGTGCACAAGCATTACGACGCGATGTTTGAAGATGTGCGGGTGCAACTGGATATGAAATCGGGTGACCCGGTGAAGCCTGAACATTTGGAGTGAATACTAAGGCCACCCGTCACCTTCTTTCCCGGGGGAGAAGGGACTGACCGAGGTGCTTGGGCAGGCGCTGTCGACCCGAAATACCCAGTCGAACTCAGGTCTTGAAAAGCACGAAGATCAGCTCCCTTTCCCCTCTCCCCTCTGGGGAGAGGGCTGGGGTGAGGGGTGGCTTTCAACCCGCCCCGAAACCTCAGGATTTCACCCCAGCCCTTCACCAAGGCATACTGGCCACCCTCCGCACTCCAGAATCAAAACCGCCCCATGCGTATCCACGTCAGCTTCATCGACCGCGTCGGTATCACCCAGGAAGTCCTGGCGCTGCTTGGTGGACGCAATCTCAACCTGGACGCCGTGGAGATGGTGCCGCCCAACGTCTACATCGACGCCCCGACCCTCAGCCCGCAAGTGCTGGACGAGTTGCGCGAGGCGTTGTTCAGCGTGCGTGGCGTGCAAGCGGTCACGGTGGTGGACATCCTGCCCGGCCAGCGCCGGCATTTGCAGCTCGATGCCTTGCTCGCCGCCATGACCGATCCGGTGCTGGCCCTCGACAGCGCCGGCAAGGTGCTGCTGGCCAACCCGGCGTTGATCGCCCTGTACGGTCGCGAACCGGCCGGTGAAAGCGTCGCCGAACTGTTCGACGATCCAGCGCTGTTGGCGGTCTTGCTGGAACACGGCTTTCGTTTGCCACTGCGGGAGATCACGGTCAATGGCCAGACCTTGCTGCTGGACGCCACGCCGATCACCGACGCCGGCGCCCTGCTGACGCTCTACCAACCCAATCGCATCGGCGAACAGCTGTCGGCATTGCACCACGACCACGCCGAAGGCTTCGATGCCTTGCTCGGCGAGTCCCCGGCGATCCGCACCTTGAAAACCCGCGCCCAGCGCGTGGCGACCCTGGATGCGCCGCTGCTGATCCAGGGCGAAACCGGCACCGGCAAAGAGCTGGTGGCCCGCGCCTGTCACGCCATCAGTGCCCGCTACAGCGCGCCATTCCTGGCGCTGAACTGCGCGGCGCTGCCGGAGAACCTCGCCGAAAGCGAGCTGTTCGGCTACGCCCCCGGTGCCTTTACCGGCGCACAACGGGGCGGCAAGCCCGGGCTGATGGAGCTGGCTAACCAGGGCACGGTGTTTCTCGATGAAATCGGCGAAATGTCGCCGTACTTGCAGGCCAAGTTGCTGCGTTTTCTCAACGATGGCAGCTTCCGCCGGGTGGGCGGCGACCGCGAAGTGAAGGTCAACGTGCGAATCCTCAGCGCCACCCACCGCGACCTGGAAAAAATGGTCGCCGAAGGCAGTTTCCGCGAAGACCTGTTCTATCGGCTCAACGTGCTGAATGTCGAAGTCCCGCCCCTGCGCGACCGGGGCCAGGACATTCTGCTGCTGGCGCGTTACTTCATGCAGCAGGCCTGTGCGCAAATCCAGCGTCCGGTCTGTCGCCTGGCGCCGGGCACTTACCCGGCACTGCTGGGCAATCGCTGGCCGGGCAACGTGCGGCAGTTGCAAAACGTCATCTTCCGCGCCGCCGCGATTTGCGAAAGCAGCCTGGTGGACATCGGCGACCTCGACATCGCCGGCACTTCCGTTGCCCGTCAGAGCGACAGCGATGTCGACAGCCTCGAACAGGCCATGGAAGCGTTCGAGAAGTCGTTGCTGGAAAAACTCTACGTCAGCTACCCCTCGACCCGGCAACTGGCCAGCCGCCTGCAAACCTCCCACACCGCGATTGCCCATCGGCTGCGCAAGTACGGCATTCCCAACAAACCTTGAATCAAAGCGGTTCCCACAGAACCTTGTTCAAAACCGACCTCCACCTGTACTGAAAGCGCTACAGCGGAACGATATCGATACAAACGGCCTCGATCACCGCCCTGCAAGGCTTTGATCCACCTCGCCTTTTGTCCCCGTCCTTTGCTGTAGCGTTTTCGCTACAGCGCTGCAAATCCCCATCACTTAAAAATCCTTCAATCCATTGATTTAAAACGGAAAAATAACCTTGGCCGTGATCTTGCTAATAAGCCGGCATAAAGCACGGCATGCCCTGCATTCAATCGCGTCCACCAGACGAGTCTGGCCCCTTAGGAGTTTCCATGAGCGAGTTGCGTTTTACTGAAGATCACGAATGGCTGCGTACCGAAGCTGACGGCAGCGTTACTGTCGGCATCACCGCCTTCGCGCAGAACGCCCTGGGCGACGTGGTATTCGTGCAACTGCCTGAGTTGCAGGCCTACGAAAAAGGCGCTGAAGCCGCCACCGTGGAATCGGTCAAGGCCGCGAGCGGCGTGTACATGCCGCTGAACGGCGAAGTGCTGGAAGTGAACCCTGCACTGGATGCCAGCCCGGAACTGGTCAACGAAGATCCGCTGGGCGAAGGCTGGTTCTTCCGCTTCCAGCCAAGCGACGCCTCGGCGGTCGCCCAATTGCTCGATCAGGACGCCTACGACCGTCTGATCAAAGCCAACGCCGAAGCCTGAGGAACGCCGACATGACCATTAAACTCAGCACTGCCAACGAATTCATCGCACGCCACATCGGCCCCCGTGCCGGCGACGAACAAGCCATGCTCAACAGCCTGGGCTTCGACTCCCTGGAAGCCCTGAGCGCCAGCGTGATCCCGGAAAGCATCAAGGGCACCAGCGTCCTCGACATGGACGACGGCCTGAGCGAAGCCGAGGCGCTGGCCTCGATCAAGGCCATCGCCGCCAAGAACCAACTGTTCAAGACCTACATCGGCCAGGGCTACTACGGCACCCACACGCCGTCGCCGATCCTGCGCAATCTTTTGGAAAACCCGGCCTGGTACACCGCTTACACGCCTTACCAGCCAGAAATTTCCCAGGGCCGACTCGAAGCGCTGCTGAACTTCCAGACCCTGATCAGCGACCTCACCGGCCTGCCGATCGCCAACGCGTCGCTGCTCGACGAAGCCACCGCCGCTGCCGAAGCCATGACCTTCTGCAAACGCCTGAGCAAGAACAAAGGCAGCCACGCGTTCTTCGCGTCCGTGCATTGCCACCCGCAGACCCTCGACGTACTGCGCACCCGTGCCGAGCCGCTGGGCATCGACGTGGTGGTTGGCGACGAGCGTGAACTGAGCGACGTGACGCCGTTCTTCGGCGCCCTGCTGCAATACCCGGCCAGCAACGGTGACCTGTTCGACTACCGCGAACTGACCGAGCGTTTCCACGCCGCCAATGCCCTGGTGGCCGTGGCCGCTGACCTGCTGGCCCTGACCCTGCTAACCCCGCCGGGCGAGTTCGGCGCCGACGTGGCCATCGGCAGCGCGCAACGTTTCGGCGTGCCACTGGGCTTCGGTGGCCCGCACGCGGCGTACTTCTCCACCAAGGACGCGTTCAAGCGCGACATGCCGGGCCGTCTGGTCGGCGTCTCGGTGGACCGTTTCGGCAAGCCGGCCCTGCGCCTGGCCATGCAAACCCGCGAACAACACATCCGTCGCGAGAAGGCCACGTCGAACATCTGCACCGCACAAGTGCTGCTGGCCAATATCGCCAGCATGTACGCCGTGTACCACGGTCCGAAAGGCTTGATCCAGATCGCCCAGCGCATACATCACCTGACCGCGATCCTGGCCAACGGCTTGCGCGCCTTAGGTCTGGCCGTCGAACAAGAGGCGTTCTTCGACACCCTGACCGTGAACACCGGTACTGATACTGCCGCGCTGCATGACAAGGCCCGCGCCCAACGCATCAACCTGCGCGTGGTCGATGATCAGCGCCTGGGTCTGTCCCTGGACGAAACCACCACCCAAGCCGACATCGAAACCCTGTGGGGCTTGTTGTCTGACGGTAAAACCCTGCCCGACTTCCCCGCCCTCGCGGCCGTGGTTGAAAGCCGCATCCCGGCGACCCTGGTGCGTGAATCGGCGATTCTCGAGCACCCGGTGTTCAACCGTTATCACTCGGAAACCGAGCTGATGCGCTACCTGCGCAAGCTGGCCGACAAAGACCTGGCCCTGGATCGCACCATGATCCCGCTGGGTTCCTGCACCATGAAACTCAACGCCGCCAGCGAAATGATCCCGGTCACCTGGGCCGAGTTCGGTGCCCTGCACCCGTTCGCCCCGGCCGAACAAAGCGCCGGTTACCTGCAACTGACGTCCGAGCTGGAAGCGATGCTTTGCGCCGCCACCGGCTATGACTCGATCTCCCTGCAACCGAACGCCGGTTCCCAGGGCGAGTACGCTGGCCTGCTGGCGATTCGTGCCTATCACCAGAGCCGTGGCGATGACCGTCGCGACATCTGCTTGATCCCCTCGTCCGCCCACGGTACCAACCCGGCCACCGCCAACATGGCTGGCATGCGCGTGGTCGTGACCGCGTGCGATGCCCGTGGCAACGTCGACATCGAAGACCTGCGCGCCAAGGCCATCGAGCACCGCGAACACCTCGCCGCACTGATGATCACCTACCCGTCGACCCACGGCGTGT
>Ga0247742_10000610_pt1 | contig 27973 bp, 35 predicted proteins | sample UWRJL208509C2_FD_180944 | JGI IMG/M metagenome (GOLD analysis project Ga0247742, IMG submission 180944) | Plant litter microbial communities from Arlington Agricultural Research Station in Wisconsin, United States - UWRJ-L208-509C-2 | ecosystem: Environmental > Terrestrial > Plant litter >...
AACCATCCCGAGCACCAATTGGTGTGATGTTTGCATATGTTTACTATTCCCGCCCATCACAACAGCCATCCGGCTCAAACCCGGCTCCCATATTAGGCTGCAGGGTGCCCATGGGCACTTGCCTGTCCGCAAATTCCCCTCTCTGAATAAATGGGGTCATTGGTTAGTTAACTGACTTGATGGCTTAATGTAGCTTACATGGTTGTTGCGTGGAGGCGACGGAGGAGGAGACACTTTGCGTGGAGGCGACGGAGGAGGAGACACTCTACGTGGAGGCGACGGAGGAGGAGACGCTCTACGTGGAGGTGACGGAGGAAGGGACATTTCATGCGGACGTAACGGAGGAGACGCTGCACATGGAGGCAAAGGAGGGGGAAACATGGACGAGGAAGGCGATGGAGGAACAGGTGGTGCGTCATGCAAAGGTGAAGCAGAAGCCCCAGAAGCTATTGCAGTTCCACCTGAGGGATCTGATGACAAAGGCGGTGGGTCCAAACTGGTGAACCTAGTATCCACCGAACCGAGTTGTCCAGACCTTGCTAAATGTGATGTTTCTCCTGGTATTGCTCGCGCTCGGCATTCTGCTGCGGCTACAAAAAAAAGGATCAGATAAGACCGTTACGAGTAATCAACGTAGCTCACTAAAACATTTTTTGAGGAAACGAGAGAAGGCGGGCATGATATAATCATTATATGCATCTGGCTCTGCTTCACCGAAGTTCTGCTTGACATGGCCACTCGTAGTTCCTGAAAAAACACTGATGACGGCGTCAGTTTAAAATCATGACTACTGGCACAAGACTAACCGAATGACATTGAGTCGCCCACCATCTGCCGGTTCTGGCCCTCCAAATTCTGCATAAGCAACCATTCCCGTATGGGCGCAAACAAGATCCAGGAGGGGCTCGACAAAGGCAGTGATTCCATCGATACAACTGGAAAGGATTGAATAAGAATGGACTACAATCATCAGAAAGATATGACATACCGTTGGAGAGACTCAGGATCACCAGCTGGAGGCTTTGCCAAGTTCTCCTCCCACTCAGCAACTGCGGCTTTCCCCTCTTCCAAAGCCTTCTTCTGCCAAACTCTCTTCTCCGACGGGGGGACGTTGCCATAGTGCCTCAATTTGATGATGCGAAGATGATTGGGGTCAAATTGACCAGGACCTGGACGTTCACGCTTGTAGTCCGCCTCGACAGCTGCTTTGTTTGCTGGCTCCCTTGCCCAGAGGTTGTAGGGGGCTGGCGCTCGAGGTTTGGCCAGCTTGGTGCCAGTGAGACGTGCCATAAGGATTGTGATAGGGTCTTCGGGATCCGCCTCTCTGACTTTGGTGCTGCGCGCCTTGTGATGGTTGTATTCGAGCCATCTTGCAATTTGCTGGCAAGAAGAGAGGCGTCAGCTTTATGAAGACTCCAGGTCGCTCCGACGGAATATGAAAGGGTTTGACACACGTGACCAAACACGTCACCCACACAATGAAGTAATGAACGCGTCGCCCGAGACTCGAATGGGAAATAAGATAACAGTACGGATCGACTCACCTGCTTTCTAAAAATCACCAGCTCTTGGCGGGCCTTAAATGTCTCTTCTGCTTTCTCGTAATCTTCTGGTGACATGGTGCTGGGGTTTGGTGCAATAACTTCTGGGTCAGCCTCGTCATTGTTGACAGCAGCAAGGAATTCTGGAGTCGGGTCGACGTTGTGCTCGAGCTCAATGGGAAATCGCTTGAAGTATTGACGTTGTATGTCAGAGATGCACTCTGCCTTCATGTTTGCTATGACAGCAGCGGCGTACTGTCGCTTCTGTTGACTGAGGAACTCGAATCAAGCTCCCTGAAAGGAGCCTGGGTTCGGCATCTGGATCAAGGAAAAGGTGAGCTTCGGACATGAGACAGAGGTTCTTGGCTTACCTTGAATTTAGCAATCTATCTGACGACGACAACGACGACAGCGACAGTGCATGGAGCGATCAGGGAGAGTTTGGCGTATTAGATGAGTCAGGGAACACCCAGCAAAATTCAACAGTCAAGTCGTACAGATTTATATACCAGATCGATTGAGCAGTTGGGGGGGAGGGGGTTTGTCAGGGTCTCCAACCCGTTTTGTAACCCCCGCCCCTCCGCTCCAAAAAGAGTAAGGCACATGAGGCAACCCAACCGCAGATCTATCCTATTCAAATCGTTCAACGGTTTATTCCGAACTCACCCTTGCTTCGCCATTCAATTTTCTTTTGACGTTCCTTGCATTTCGGCCACCACCATGCGCAACACCCCACCCCTTGCTCGCACCCTTACACCTTTGAGCTCTCCCTCCCTCTCCACCGTGAGCTCTTTGCCGTCGGACACCATGTCTTATAGCTCCAGCCGTTATGGAGGCGGTATGTATCTAATATAGAAACTTCATAGATGTGCACTAACTGGAGTTCTTAGCATCCCCTCGCAGTCCAGCAGGAGTAGGACGGGAATCGGTAGAGTCAGCAACCCCCACTCGTGGCCGTACGTCCTTTGTACATTCTAGAGGGCCATACTCACGATTTGATAGACCGGGGACAGGCTGCTACTAGTGGGCGCAATCAGGCGTCCAGCACTACGCCGCATGTACCGTCGTTATTAAGGATGACTGTCACTACCGAAATTTATGCTCAACCTAACCCATCGCCTCTCATCGCTGAGGCCAATATTCACGGCATACAGAATGCGGTCGCCTCACTCTCTTTAGCACCCATAATCAAAGTCTACCGGATCCCTAACCCCTCTGACCTTGCTCTATTCAGCAGCAGAAAGGGATTCTACGTTGTTACCAAGGGTGAAGGAGTCGGGATATTCAAGTCTTGGTGTGTGTTCTTGGATTCCATCCCTACATATCTAACAATTAAATTACAGGGAGGAATGTCAGGCGAGAACTGAGAACGTCAAGGAAGATGCCATTTATCAAAAGGTGGACTCGTGGGCGACGGCTATTGCGATCTATACATTGGCTTACGGTGACGGCACAATCGAGGCAATCCCAATTGCTGGCGGCGACTACGACCACCCATTCTTCACCATCCCCAGCCTCAACGGGCGCCAGGGAACGGCTTTGTTCAACATACCTCAACCTGGTCCCCGCAGCGACGTGGCTCTGTCACCAGAACAGCTTTGCTACCCAGAAGTCTTTTCCGGTACCTTCTATATAGTTCTCCATGGAGAGGAGCCCGGTATCTTTGGAACCTGGTAAACCACATTCGCGCTCCTTTCGTTCTATTTGCTCATGCTGGATATGTTAGGCACGAAGCCAAAACACGCACCTGCCACATGGCAGGCGTTAATAACTTACAGACCCGCACCACATGGGAAGCAGCAGTAGCCTGCTATACCAGGGCTTTTCGAGAGCGCAAACTCGCATCCGTAGGGAAAATTCCTTCGGGACAGCACACCACCATTGAAAATATTAGATATACATAGTAACTACGAAGATTTTGTAGATATTGCTCATTCTGGTATTGAATAATCGTTTTGTGTTTGCACGAGTGGCCTTCGGACACAAGTAATATTTGAAGTTCTGCCCTGGAATTTACTAACATTCTTGGATCCTTGGTTATCGCACGGAAAATTGTATTGCTTTTTAATATTGACCTATCCCACCCCTAGACACTTTACGCGCCCTTCTGCAGGCCAGAATACTTGGATGACACGCGGACAATTGTATTGAATTCAATGATTCACCTCGCTTGGCACGTACTTCTCAATTCTGTTCGCTTAATTGATTACAGCAGGCCTCCCATCGGACGTGAGTGACCGTACACAGCTCTAATCCAGAGTACGTGCGTCCTCAGCCTCCTCACTGCTGACAATCCATTGACTAAACTCATCGCCTTCTTTTGCTCGCTGTTCGTGGTCCTGTAACCACCTCACATACCTGGCCACAGAAGGTCAATTACGTACGAGCATGCGGGAGTTCAAGTAGCTTACCCTGGGCGGCGTTTCTGCTCCTTACGTTTAAGGATAAGTCGGTTTTTCTGTCGGTATTTGGCGGCAGAAATCCGGTGGCGCTCTTTACGATCTGCTTCTTCCTCCGGCGTTTCACTGCCTAAGCGACGATTCTTGGCACTGGGCAGCACATTAGCCCTGAGAACGGGGGAAAGCCAGATACATACCTTTGTGCTCGCAGCCGGGCCTTTTCTCGCAGTACCAAAGCATTTCTGCTCAATGCATTCAGCTTTGAAGATTGTGCGAATGGAGAGTAAGAGATACTGACTTTCGATAATACTTCCTGCATGCTAGCTGGCGGAATAAATTATAATTGCTGGTTGCGTTTTTGCCAGTAGAGGTCGCTTCAGACTCAATCTCATTCGGTGACATGGTGGTTTAGTTGTTTGAGAGCTGGTTTGACCCTGAGCTACTTACTATATTCAGCACGTACATTTCTCGATTTGTTCACGCATAATAAGAGCAAACAAACCCATGGTGATTTTACGACTTTTCTGTGGTAGCACGCTCAATCCGTTCATTTGCATGTTATTGGTGTCAGCTATTGGCATAAAATTGACGGTTTCAATGTATGAATAAAATATTGCGCCTTTGTCCAATTTGACCCCAAGAATAATCAACTTCAGATTGTATGGACGTCACTCAATCACATATCAATTCGCCTGAACACGCTCAACCTAGTAGTTTATTCATATGCTGCTGGCATCAGCCACTGGAGTATTTTAATGTACGAATAGAATATCAAGCCCCTAGGAAACCCAGTAGATAGTGTCATCTCAAGCATCACTCAAATCCTGATTGTATGGACGACTCTCAATCATGACTCAGAGTCAATTCGTCTAAAAGCTATTTGCATCACAAGGCCCCAAAAGATAGCTCCCCTCATGTCTGGTTTCCATTATGTGGACGCACATATATGGTTCAATTTTCAAATTTCTTTGGTAATTTGCTACATTTTGCGCTCTAATACGACGGATACTAATGTAGGCTACGCAATGTTTTGTGAGGGAAAGTACGACGCTGCTCTGTAGTTCACCAAATGTAGAAAGAAGACTCGGGCCAAAGGTGTCCTCATCGCCACGTCTTCATGCATGAATTTCTAGTTGGGATCGTTTGAAGTTCTTCCCAAAATCCACAAGGGTTGTAGTCTTCCTACTTGGGCAGTCAGACTGGCAATTGAGGGCTCAATTAAGGCTTACCATCCATCCCATTTGATGACTCGTTAGCGCGAGTTAGTCCCTACAAAGCTTTCTCCCCCGCTGCCCGTATATTTACTTCGACTTGGAGATTGAGATTGTAGGACAATATAAAATCCGTGGAAATCTTCGGCAGGAATAAGCACTGAGTACAATTCGAAGGGTCAGAGAGTCGATATCTGATATTTGGATTCTACTTACCTGGTCAGAGGTTTGTATAGAGGTGTTCAAAGAATCTACACGAAAGGTCCGTTCAGCACCAACAAAGTCACGTGATTGATTGTTGACGCACTGTTGTCAACCAAACTTAAACTTAAAAGCATTGTTGACAACATGAACACACGTCTTTATAACCTTGCCGCTGCAGCTCCGAGTCGAAAACCATCTACTGGCCAGAAGCGTCACAAGACTGGCCATAATTCTCACTATCGAGTGCCTGTCGACGACGACTTTGGCACCATTCGGTGGCGAGAGGAAGCCGTCAACTTTTGTGGACATGTCGTAACAACAGCACGAGAGTCGCTGCGTGACGACGCTTACTGGGCTACCTGCGAGTCCTGGCTGCCAGAAGACAACACGGATTATGGATTAGGCAAGGAATCTGGCTGGTTTGATGATGACGAGGAAGAATGCAGACATATCGTGATCGAGCCTCCACTTTCTGCCCCTAGTGGGCAGAAGAGGCGGAGCGTGGTATCGGTAGGTACTCTTTTCTTGCTGAAGAGTTGTTTCTCAACCTTCTATAGGGTTGACCACATGTTGTTTGGATGGAGAAGTACCGGGATGCGTACTTAGACGAACTTATTCGTTGGGATGGCCGAGGAGACCTCTCCTCGGATGGGTTGGCCGAATGCCCAGATTGTGTCTCTTACAAGTCCGAAACCCCAGGTCACGCAGACCACCGTTGTTTGGAGTGCTACACCCCCATCCTCACCTGCAAGGCCTGTTGCGTTCGCCGGCATCACATGGACCCGTTCCATAGGATTCAGGTGCAGTTACTCCTTCATCCTGCCCCGCCTTTGACTTATGACCGTGCTTTAGATATGGACCGGCAGTTCCTTTCAACCAACGTCGCTCAAGAACATGGGTCTTCGCATCCAGCTCAACCACCTCAGCAACCGCTGTAAGAACGCCCTCCCATGCCATTGCGACTTCCGCGTATTACGCAGCAACGGGGTCCACGAAATCAATCTTGACTTCTGCGGCTGCGAGCGTGAACTCCCTCGACACATTCAACTCCTACGTCGCCAGCTGTTTCCGGCCACTCAAACCAACCCTCGAACCTGTGCAACATTTGGGCTTCTGAAGCAGTTCCACTTGCTCAACCTTACCTCTAAAGTTTCTGCATACGACTACTATAGGGCCCTTGAACGCTTAACCGACAACACTGGCACCAATCTTCCAAGGTCTCGGTATCGCGGGCTTATGCGTATGGCCCTTCAATGGAGGCATCTAAAACTGTTGAAGCGGGCGGGTAGAGGCCATGACCCGTCTGGAGTCCCCGGAACAAAACCTGGCGAGCTTGCCCTCCTCTGCCCCACCTGTCCACACCCAGGAAAAAATTTACCAGACGATTGGAAAACAAGACCAGCGACTGAGCAGTGCGTTTACCCCTTGGATCTTTACTCGTTCATTGGCTTATTTATTCTCAGGTTTCTTTATACCTTCGTAGCCTGCATGGACGCAAACTTCCGCCTCAAGAATCAACTGGTGTCAAACTATTCGGTGGATCCGGGCCTTGGAACTGGATGGGCCTACATGGTAGAACAAAAGCCTTACAAAAACTATGTACTAAGTCAGGCCAATGAAGACGACGTAGGTGGTCTTCTCCAGCTTATTGAACGACGGTCTGAGACTTTGACAGGTTAAGAATTGTGTTGCTCTTCAGGCATTGGCTCTAGCCAATACACGGTCGTCGTCGGGGCTGAGATATACAGGCGCCAATATGGTTTCATGTGGTAGAGGGGAAATGATTTTGCCCTGTGGTGTGGGTAATTTGCATAAAGGCGAACGGTGCGTAGTTTTGTTGAACAAAGTAGTGTGCTCTCTAAACGTCCTTGATAGATATAGTAATATGGATTACATCTTTGGCTCTACAATTTTGGCACTCAATCTTCTCTTTGTTATCATCAGCTATGACGTGGCTTGCCAGTGGTTCACAAATCTCCAATCACACATAGACTCTGATTGGCCTGATGAAATCAAACCCAAGTCGCAGTTGCATATCCGACCCCTCATCCCTAAGCTCCATGAGCCTGCACACGAAAGGGCTGGTCACGAGCAGTTTTCTTTCAACTATGGTGTTGGCGTTGGGAACACAGATGGTGAATGCCCAGAACGGATATGGTCGGGGCATAATGCACTTGGTAACTCGACCAAGACCCAAGGCCCAGGTTCCCGTCATGATGTCCTCGACGATCACTTCGGGTTTTGGAACTGGGAGAAATACAAATCAATGGGTAAGCTATGCGAAGTTTCGATGAGTACTGTGATAACTAATTCTTGTTAGGCAAAACATTGGTCAGGCGCTACAAGGCTGCGATTCCGCTACGAAACCAGCAGGTTGAGGGCCAACGAAGCTTCACAGAAACCCTCGATCCGCAGCTGGTTGAAAAATGGACGACTATGTGCGAGAAGTGGGAGGCAGACAATGTTCCAAAGAAAGCCCTGAACCCTTATCACACCGAAGGCCTTAGTGAGTAAATATGTCTTGAATTACAAGCATCATCATAACCCCGGTTTACAGCATTAACAGAAGCTGAAGTTCGTAAAGAGCTCGCAAAAGAGGAGGAGGAGCGTCTTGGCAGTGGTGGAGTCGCTTTGCATGAAACATCCGCTTCGGTGTTCATTTCCGTTGGGCTTGAGCTTGAGGAGGCACAGTGAGTAGTACATCACGTTTATGATCTCATGTTTCTCATTCTATCCCAGGATTCGTCTCCGTCGTCTTGTAGCGGGCAAGAAATCAGGCACGGCTTGGCAGGAGACGTCTATCACGGAGCAGCGGAACACATTGTGTACAAAAATTCGCAATTGGCAGAGAATTCAGCCCGTGTACATGCCCGGCCTTTTGATCCTGAAAGAAGATTCCTGTGCTACTCCCCCCATCGCAAGCAAGGACAGCAATCATGCCGAAAATATCCCTTTGCGACTCCCCTTGAGCCTAAACCCTGACAATAGGCGAGCCGTGTGTATAGGGAAGGTTGTTGACTACGAAGAGAAACTTCGCACTGCTCAGTGTTATGACTTACTGGAGAAGATCCGACACGTACTCCGTGTGAAGAGTCGTATGGTCCTATTCAAGAACAAGAACATCCAGGGCCAAGCAGCTGGTACACGCTCTCGCACTGTGATAAACTGTGTTCAAGATCGTGCCAAATACCTCTCACAGCACTACCGTGTTGCTCGTGTGGCAAAACTTGCGCTCACTGGACCTGGAGCATGGGAGCATGACCTACGCACCTTAAAGGACAATGACGTTCATTCGTACCAAGATCCGAATCGGTTGATCAAGCGGAAGGGTAGAAGAGGAACATTGGAGGATGAACAGCTGTTGGCCAACACGAAATCGCACATAGAGGAAACTGGGGGGATTGATTTGATGCCTGAGAGTCGAGGGAGGCGAGATGGGACTGGGGAAACCCGTCGAACACTGTCCTGGATTTGGCTGGTAGAGAGGAGGGATGGTGTATATGAGGATGGGGCGGATGGTGGGAGCGATGATATTCTGCAGGCGGAATGGGCAAAGAGTCGGGCGCGCGCAAACCGAGCAACTGAGGAGGTCCGGCTCCTCCGAGAGGAGATGCGACGCTTGGTAGAATTCCTCAACTGGAAGGCTCGATGGTGGATGGCTATGCAAGCATTACGAACACCCAATGACCGCGCACTTAGAGAAGGCCTCACATCCTATGCAGTCAAGCAGGCGCACATACAGTGAGAAATCTGCAATGCATCTCAGGCGTTGTTCAAAATGCCATTGGGGGAGATGGGGAACACCTTCGATGATGCGGACTTAGAAGATGAAGGAGATGAAGGAGCTAGTGGTGCAGGGAGTGCTGAGGCTGATGCGGAAGGCAGCGAGGACGAGTACTCTGAAGGTGACTATGGAGATGATGACACCGATGATGAGGGGATCTGAGACAACAAGCGGTGGTGATGGCGATGACAATATGCGGCAGGGATAACGACAACGAGCACCATGAAAGCAGCAAACACCAGCAAGAATGAGCACCACCGACAACAATGAGCACTACTAGCACCCCACCAGTACTGACAATGAGGAGCACCACCCGATGACAACGACAACAAGCAACATCCATCAACGACGACGAGCGCCACCTACAACAATGAGCACCATCAATGACAATCCGCGAATGACAATCCGCGCCACCGACGACAATCCGCGCCACCAACAACAACCAGCGCCATTGACGAGAACCATCAATGAGAACCATCGACGACAACTAGCACCGTCAACGAGAACCAGCGCCATTGACGAGAATCAGCGCCATTGACGACAACTAGCCCCATCGACGAGAACCAGAGAACCAGCGCTACTGACGACAACTAGAACCATCGACGAGAACCAGCACCATCAACGAGAACCAGCACCATCAACGACAACTAGCACCATCGACGAGAACCAGCGCCATTGACGAGAACCAGCGCCATCGATCCAGCGCCATTGACGACAACGAGCACCATCGACAAGAACCAGCGCCATTGACGAGAACCAGCGCCATCGATCCAGTGCCATTGACGACAACGAGCACCATCGACGACAACTAGCACCATCGACGAGAACCAGCGCCATTGACGAGAACCAGCGCCATCGATCCAGTGCCATTGACGACAACGAGCACCATTGACGACAGTGAGCAGCAGTACCGATCCACCAACAATGACCGACACTAGCACCAACGACAACAATGATCAGTGGCAGCAATGACGAGCACCCAGGACAGTGATGACGATGAGCGGAGGCCCTCAACAACGAGCACCAACACCAACGGCAGGCAACGACGAGCAGCAATGGTGATGGGCAGCGTTCGGCGATCTCAGCGATGTTTGATTTTTACTATTTTGGATGACCCTGTCAGTATTGGCGCTAGCGTCGGTGGCGACGTGCACGACCAGTCCGCCCGCCGCCTACTCACGTGATTCGTAGTATATAGCATAGACAGAGCTGTAGATATATCAGATACCAACGGTCAAGTTGACCGTCAGGTTAACTTGACTGCCAGGTTAACTTGACCAGTACGTTAAGTCACCAGTCTGATGTATCAGGCCTGTAGGTTAAGTTACTAAATTTCATTGATAAATCTAGCCACTAGTGGTGGATTCAGAGCTGCTCTAGAGAATATTTTAGAAGGTTTTCCACAAGATTACAGTCATGAGTGAAAAGAATGCATGTGCCTATTTTTGGCCATTGCTCAATTTTGTGCAAGGTTTTCTCTACAATCCACATATGAATCTTCAATGTAAAACTTGCATCTATTATATCATTATATTGAATATATTTTATATAAGTTTCAGGTGTTTTGAGGAATTCATTGACGTTTTGTTGGTCACTGAAGAAATGCATCCATTTTTGGAACATTCAGTCGCAAAGGTTGTGATGGCATTTCATCCAGGAGTCCGATGAGCACTTTTAGCCATGAAATATATAGGGTGGGTTTCAATGTGGATACAATAACTTCATTTAGACAACTGTTCTGGGAATGAAACCTTCCATACATTATCTAATAGTATTTTTAAGCTTATTAAATGCGCTTTTATAGAAAAGAATGATATAGGTGGTTCATAATATGGCTACCAGTGCAGAAGTAGGTGTTTGGGCCATCTGCTGATTTACATCTACACATCAATTGTATCAAAAAAAAAGTCTTAAGAGTGGTCAATTAAACCCTAGCTACAAATAAATAATATGATGCTGCATTAACTGTAATAAATCTATAAGCAGAGAGCATATATTGAATGAATTATGCACATATGTGCAGCAAGGTGCTATTTTTAGAGACCAATTCTGAAGATCTTATTGCAAAGAGTAGGACTGAGTGCTTCTATTCTAATGAAAAATCTCAGGAGCATTAGAATTATTTACTCCATTGTAAATCCAAAACTTCAAATGAAACAATTTAGAAATGGTTGAGATATTTCAGGTTTTATTATTTTCATCCATTTCATGTAGTAAGACTCGTTCCATGAATATCCAAGCTTGCACTCTGGAAAATTGGTGGTAGATTCACGAATATTCTATATCTTGTAATCCTAAATCATAAGATTGTATTTTATCTCAATCCCAAGATCTGTTTGAATTTATAGAAGGCTAATCTTTAGAAAGATGGTGCAAGTCTTCTTTACTAGATAACATATTCATCTCTGCACTAATCATCCTACAACTTTCCTTGTATTTAGAAAAACAGTATAATAAAGCAATTGAAAAATTATATTTGATGTTTACCGATAGGTTGCTGAGGAATTGAGGTACAATGTCTGGGTCGCACGTAATTCGTCACGTGCATTCTTTTCGCTCGTGACTGTAACTGTGAATTTGGCCTGTTAATTAGGGTATATTGTTATCATACATTGTGGAAATACATCTAATGTTACTGGCAGCCAGTCGCTCGTGCTTTAGACATTGGTCTGTGGAATAGATTAATCCTGGTTTAGTGCAGATTTGGTTAACAGAGTGCGATGGGGGGCATGAATTAGCTCAGCGTCCAACTGATAGCCCAGGCGCATTTTGGGTGCTTGGCGCGACGTGCATCTGGCAGCTAATCATGTGATGCCAACCATGTTTCGGGGTCTGAATCCGTTCAGACCCCGATGAATCTTGAAAATGGGTGCCATCGAAGCAACATCGAAGTCGCAGATGTAGGCTACGATCTCCCAGCCAACACTTTTAACCTCTTCAAATCCAACTCAGATTCAGATTCTCCTTGAAACGCGATCTAATCCCTCCTCCGACATATCAGGTCCTAGTCCAAAACGGACACTCCAGCCGAGCTGTACTACGGTGACGGCGATGGACGTCCATGCACGGTCCTATGATGCTACGGAGACTTAAGCCGACGTCCGCACTCTTGGAAGGGACTCGAGGCCATCCCCGTTCCTCTCAATTTTCTGCGTTTACCTGAGTCTGAGTGACGACATTCGATTTTGTAGGGCTGTTCTGAACGTGACAGTCTTCTCGTATAATGGGAATGTAAAAGGTGGGCTGAATATGAGTCTGTTGTCAGGTACGGTTGATTACCTGCCTTTTGGGGTGATCAGCCGCCAATCACGTACACCGAGACTTGTACATCCCTTTATCATCTCACTCAACCATCCATTCGACCAATGAGTTTCAGCATACAGTACAAACATGTCCGACCAGCTTCCAGGGTGGAGAAGGCTGAAGATGCAATCAACGAGGTGGGTGTGCTAGCTGTAGATGCAAAGAGTGAGACTCCTCAGACTGCTTCAAAGCATCACTTTGGCATCCAAGTTCACTGGCAAGTGAGCAACGCAAAGTGGAACTATACACAGGGAAATGTTAAAACTACGACCACCATCCACTGCGGGCAATTGCCTATCGATGTCTGGATCCAATACTAAGAATATACGGAAAATATTGTGAATTGAATCACCGAATTTGCAGTAGATAATATGTCAATAACATTTATAATATTTTCATGCTATGATCTACCCCTAACTTAGGAAAAGATTAGAAGAAAATATATAATTGCTTCAGCCTCGATGTCCAGATCACAACCTGGAAAGACCGGGAAAATATTTAGAAGCTGATTTCAATATTTTCACAGAATCAAGAATGAATGTCTGCCATCGCATGTGGCAGGCGTGCATCGGGTGCATTGCGTGAATGTTGGACCTGTTGGGGCCTTTTGAGTGCCATCTGGGATGTTTCAGTGGCGCCAGTGGAGGCGGGATGGGGTGCAATTAGAATATCCGGTAGTGTCAGGACTCTGGGACCCCAGAACTCAGCCTGAGCGCCCGTGAAGTTCAAACAAGCGCACGCGTCCAATTTATTATGGGAGGCACAACGTGCGGCCGATGTGCCAAATGCGCACCTGCCACATGCAGTGTCGGACATTCATACTTGATTCTGCGAAAATATTGAAATCGGCTTCTAAATATCTTCCCGGTCTTTCCAGGTTGTGATCTGGACATCGAGGCTGAAGCAATTATATATTTTCTTCTAATCTTTTCCTAAGTTAGGGGTAGATCATAGCAGGAAAATATTATAAATGTTACCGACATATTATCTACTGCAAATTCGGTGATTCAATTCACAATATTTTCCGTATATTCTTAGTATCGGATTCGGACATCGATAGGCAATTGCCCGCAGTGATCGTGTGGTACAGCCTCTACGAATATTCTGGCCCAAAATACTCGTATTTATTAGCCTTCACCAACACTGAACATTACCACTACCATTTCGAAGACGAAACTGGCGATAGATATGGCGTGCATACCTTCAAAACGGTCGTCACTATCTTCGATACAACTCAGCAAAGCCGACGATTTTGTTCATTACGGGGTAGCTAAAGGGCATTGATCCAGGTTGTTGTTATTATGCTTTGAAGGTTTTGCAGATGTTCAGACATATTTTTCGTCTCATTTTGCTTGTAACTTGTTATCAAAAGGTGTTTGCTACTCTTATGCCTACAGTACTGTTCCGCGCTATATAATCTGGACTTGGAAATGATGGTCCTGTGCATTTCGTGATGCAGAATGTCTATAGTTACCATTAAATTTTTTTACTCTTCAAAACGTTGTGCACTTCCTGGGTGTGTAGTCGCCTCCCCTTCAGCTACCTCATAATCTCAGTAGAAGTCTTGATCCATTCGTCTATAGAGACGTTGATTTCACATTTGTGCGCCTTGATAGCACGACTGCGAGTCGAGCTTTGACTACCACATGCGCCACAGCCGTATCTGCGATGAATGATACGACAAGAGATGTAAACATATTTGATAGGATGTGAACGTGAATAAAAGGATTTACTTTCCTAATTTCAGAGTCGTCTGTTCTGTGAGCAAATGACTTAGTAATGTAGAGTGACCTATCTTATATCACGATTCGGCTTACTACTAGCTGCAGCTGCATTGGCTTGGGACAAAGATGAGAGCGCGACTGTCTCCATAGGCAACGTTACAGCTATGAATGAGAAACTATGGAAATGGATATATCACGACGTGAGAATATGCTTCAAACGCATAATCTTCGAAGCGAACTCGTTTCGAGGGACCTTCAGAGCTCTCAGCCCGCGGGCTGCTGCTTCTTGAGGGCCGCTTTAGTGACTTTGCACCACTTCTAATAGATACTACCTCGACAATTCCAGTACCCGTATTTCCTGTTGAAGGAGAGTAGTTAGCACGCATGTTAGTTGTTCCGAGTAGGATTGAGGAAACAAGGGGCAGATGAAATTACCTTTCACTACCGAAGCATCACCCTCGTTAAATACCGACGGTGGAGTAAAAGATTTCACGGACTTGGTGGCGGCTCTGATAAATTTAGTCTCAGAACCCAACTGGACGCGCTTTAATGAGGTTGTATCCGAGGTTAATAATAATAGCTGTTGGCAGGAATTGTCCGTCTTCGGCGTACATTTTCAGTTCATAAGAGTTGGAAGGAGAATCTCTTGATATCCAGTAGAATAAGCTAAGTGTTCGTACCATTGTGAGTAGGTGTGATGGTAAGCAATGGATAGAGGTAGAGAGCGGTTGTGGTTGTGGTTGGAGACGAACCACGTCACCACTCTAGCGTAAATACCTCAGCAGCCCCAGTCAGTGCCTGTGAATTTGCTCAGACTATTTCCTGAACTCATAACGACATCTGGACCTCACACCTACTCGTCTTTTTACTGAGAGTGCTAACAAGTTCCTTTGTCGTTCCTTCAACCCCATTTGTCATCGCACAAATACGAAGCGGACGTCTCCTAGAGGTGTGCTAGCAATTATTAAGACTACTTGTGCAAATCGAAGGTGTAGTCCCAATAAGTACTGGTGCAGAATATTTCACAGGTGTAGATCTACAACAGAGTCGTTGTCATATTCAGATTGCTAACTTTATTTACAGCCCTCTACTCACATCGGAACTAACAATGTTTCCACCACTGGTAACTGTCAAGAGGTAGGCAACAACTCCCTCATGGCAAGCGTTAGCGGGATCGCCGTTGCGGTTGATTCGTTATGTAAACAACCTAGTAAACGGCAAAAAAAACAGGAAGAGCATTGAATTACTCGCGTTCTTACCCCAGCTTGATCCCCCAAATGACCAGCAATCGTGTCCATCCTGCACCAAATTAAGTCATTATCGGCCCACCGAAGTAAGTACCCCACTCTGCTCCGTTGGGATACGTGCATGTTCTAATATCAGACGTTGCACCACCTGCCAATTGCGTGCATAACTGAGAGAATCCCTGAGAACTTGCAAGCGGCCAGAATTAGAGGTAGATGTTCGTGTCGACAACGAAAAAAGGCCACGCTTCTAGAAGTCTATTTTGATACTTACCGTAAGGGGATCAACTGTAACTTTGAGTGCGGCATCCTCCGGGCCAATTTGGAACTAGGTGTTGGGGACGAAGTTGAATCGCCCAGTGCCATGAGTTTCGAAATCGTACAATGGTGCAAATCCGGTGTGATTAACTGCGATGGAAGAACCTGCCGGGATAACCTCGTAGAGACTATCATCATTGAAGTCATATGTGGTCTAGAGAACACCGACAAAGTCGGTAATAGTCAAAACGATAAGTAGGATTCCGGTGAAAAGGTATCCCCATCCTTGCTCATCATGAGTGACATGGTAGTAGTTGAGGTGTCAAGGACATTACTCTTTTCGAAAATGCGAATGTCGCGCTCTGTTGGGTTGGTGACAATAGAAGATACGACAACGTCTTTGGGTCGACATCGGCATGCAAAAAATTCCAAAAAATTTCAAATCACCGTTGGAGAGTCCTAGAGCGAGATTTAAGGAGAGGAATAGAGTGGAGCATTATAGATAAGTAGGGTCTGGGTCGACACTGGAGATTGCAGGGCGTGAATGGTGTGTACGTACGGTCCCAGGGCCAGCGTAATGGAGAACCTGGTCGAGAGGGGCACGGGCGCTCTTTTTTTGGAATGTATGAACGCAGCCGTTTTCTCCAGCGGCTGCATATCTCATCCATACGCTTCGCTTTGTTCGTCAAGATGCTGAACACGGAGATCAGGATTGCTTCCAAATCTTCAATCGCAACTCATCATGGATTGTGACAATAGTAATATGATTCTTCACAGGAATGAAATGCGGCCAGTCGGGAATTTGAATAGCACACGTAATTGTTTTTTTTGGACGATAGCTTCCACACGACTCCGTCAAAACACAATTCAACTTCAAGCAAATGTAATTAGAGACCCAACCGGCCCGAGATATGGAGGTTCTTTGAATGTGCGCTCATGAAGCGCCCGTTCGTGACATGGATCCGAACCTCCAAAAAGGCTACCACGAAACCCGAAGAAGCCTTCTAAGTTCTAAGTATATACCAATGCGCCCCAAAACCCCATACATGGAAGCAGGAATGAGATTAAAGCTATTTCGGTCTCTAGGAGGCTTCGGGACTTGTAGGCACTCCCGAGACTTGACCAAATCCAAATCCAATACTCGTGTGGAGTCATCAGCGCTTGACGAGTATCAGCGAACTATTGAAGCCAATGTGCTTGAGCCAGTCCATGTCAGAAGACTTGTTATATTTGTAACGGTTGGATAAAGTTATGATGAGGAAAGAAGGGATACCATGACTAGCCCGTGTGTGTGCAAGAAATATGTCCATACGTTGAGGGATAAATTGTTTTTTCCGAATTATATCAAGGTGTCAAAGGGATTTTTATTCTGTATTGCAGTAATTACTCGAGGATACAAGAGGGCGTGTCCGTTAACAGGTTTTGAACGATTGAAATTGGAGTTAAAACAAACTCTTTCACTATGAAGGCCGTGGTCTATATAATTCACTTCTGCACCATTATTGTTGTGGAGTTACACACAGTTGGGAACATTCATAGCCAGGGGTCATGGTTAAAATTTGAATTCGGACAGGGCTTTCTGACTTTATAAATCTTATCCAGAAAGGTCTACAATTGGTTGGGATAACTAACAAAGCTAGAGCGACAGCGTCATTTATGACCATATCCAAAGGAGAAAATGGTCCGCAGCAGATGGAAGTTCTGCCAGTCGATGAGCCTGAGTAGTGCCGTGCTTGGCGGAGAAGCTACAAGACGGCAAGTTTGGATGAATGGATTTCCCATTCTCCACAGAGGTGATAGCCGTAGAGGTCTTAGTTCTAGCAAATATTGAAAATTCAGAATCTAGGGCTCACAAGAAAACCTTGCCGTTCAAGGGAATAGTCTAGATTCTAGAGGCAAGGTGCGATAGAAACCGTATAAATACCTCTCCCTCTAGAGCCTTTTCATTCAGCTCCTCTTCATACATTCGATCAGGTTAGCATCCGGGTCCTTCTTTCCAAGCCTCTTGTTCATCATCCGGTCGTATAACCTTCAACTCACTCCACTTTTTTTCTGTCATTTAGAAACTACGCCATCTCAGCATAATGCAGTTCAACGTTGTCTTCATCACCACCGCTCTCCTCGCTTCCGCCTCTCTGGTGATGTCAGCCAGAATTAACTTCTTCGCTGGGGCGGACTGCACTGCTCAAGTCGGGGGTAACGATGTGGGGTCTGGAACATGTTTAACTTTAGGAAGCGGCTCGGTGAGGTCAGTCGGGTATTCTGGGGTCCCCAATCGAATCGACTTCTACATTTCTGGCGGTGGCCACGATTCTTGCACCAATGGCGCGGCCGCGTCGCGTGGTGGCGGCTCTGGGTGTGTAAACGCACCCGCTGGGTAAGCTCTCTGAGTGATTTTTATGTGATGGGATGGAACTAATGATGTTTTTGGTGGCAGAGTTAATTGGGAGAGTGTTGGGGTCTTTTAAATTTCTAGTGCCACCCGTGGTAGTAGCCACAAAGACCACTCTCAGTTACATCAGTCTTGAAATGTGAAACGATGTGTATTAAATTGCAATCGAACAATTCATTCGACGAAGTCAAATAAAACTGTTTTTTTGAGATACATATGTTGCGTTTATGAGTACGTGTCAAGATAGCCGACGATTACCATGATAGGTAGTACATAATTGATGTTTGGGACAGAGGAAACATCGTAACATGAGCATGCGCGATTGGGGATGGAATAGTCATAGTCACGACTCAAGCTGAACCAAATTGATAACACAGAGATAAACCTGCAGACAGATTTCGAAATGACACTCATTAACTGACTTGATGCAACGCCTCAGAGGCTTAAAGCTGGTTAGTGTAAATAGTCACACTATTCCACAGCGTCAGCCTTTAGAAACTACGAAATTGACGCCGAAACGTCACGATGCACCCTCGCAGACGATGGCTGTCAGCACCCGGGGTTTAACCAGTCAGATGGCGGAATCTATCGATGGGCTCGAGACCAACAACTGGGATGATCTCGAGCCTATCGTTAGCGCATACATTACTAATTACCATGGGCAAGAAAGGGCTACTATTCGTGTATCGTTGGTCGGCGGGAACGGAGGCTGCTGTTCAGACCACGACCGTGTTTCGGAGTCTGAATCTTCAATCTATTCTTCGACATTGACCTCCACCGTCCACGCCTTGAACAAGGTGCCATCCAACACACAACCATCAGCGCGTCAGCTACGATCTCTCAGCTGGCGCTCTCTGCCTCATCAATACAAATCCACATCAGATGCAGACTCTCCTAAACGAGATCAAAGCCCTCTTCTGTGACTTCGAATCCACGGCGTCGCATCAAGACCACGCTCATCAAGATCCTATTTGCATCAAAGGGAACTCTTGCCATGGTCGTTGACGACTGTATTGACCCCAGTATGGCTATAAATATGAGTATGACGGGGCCTACAGGCTAGTAGTTGTGGAAGAATGATTAGCGGGCTGATCATGTCCGTTTGTTCTTAGGTGACCGATCCCTCGATGAGGTGACGCCTGAAAGGCCCTCGACAGAGGAAGGTCCTCCTTATTTCTGGAGCTGAAAGCTGACGTACTACCGACTGAGCACATTTCTAAGGTGTTTGATCTGTCCAGCCGACAGTGAAACGACCTGTGATTGTGGTGATATCAAGGGTTGAGCGCTTCGTCATTTTTTCATTCTCTCGTTCGGTGGTTATCTGCCGTCTCTACTTGGTCTTCGTAAAGATTGATTCTTTCTGTATGCGTTCCACCAGTTTTTTCTTGGACCTACTTTGGGAATCCCATTTCTATACCCTTTGTCGTTCTGCCCAACTCCCTTTGCCAATCCCCCTTTCATCTCTCGATTAGCGCAGTCGAGCCTAGATCGTTGAGTACAGGCAGCTGAGTTCTCTACTGCTGGCCCTGGTCCAGATAAGGAATCGTCGATGTGCGAAGGGAGAGAGAGAAATTGTCCGGCTCTGACGGCGTCACCGTTTATCGTTTGGTTGCACTATCTGCTCTGTGTTCTGTACTCATCGTTCTCCCTGGCCCTTACCTCTCATTTTACATCCCAGCTTCGGATTTCCTATCGTTTGTTTTTGAACTGACAGCACCTCCGTTTGATCTCTTTCATACAGACTATGCAATATCAGTCCAGTCTATCGTATGCGCGGAGATACGGCCCTTCTTTGCGAGTGCGAGTATCAGGTCGGAGATGAAGCTGCTGGGTCTGCGATGCTAGTATCAGTCAAGCTGAAAGACTATCGCCATGCCCGGCTCTAATTTGGGTTGGACATGGAGCTCCAGAGTCCGAGTATCAAGCGATCTTTCGCGACGATGGGTTGGAGGAGAGTGAATACCATCGCAGTCGGGTTCATCTCCGGAGCCCATTAAGAGTGCTACACGGCCATATCATTCTTCCTTCTCTGCTCAGAGCCGCCAGTCCTGCCTTCGTTCAAATATAGTACTGAATACCCGATTCATGAAGGGTCGACTTCACTCTGCCGACTTCACGACCTCGCACACCTTCGTCCTTCACGCATGCACGACCTTTCACCACCAACGCAGGTTGACTATGAGGCTGTTATTAGGTATTGCCATCGTTCCTCATGTCCTTCTAGGTCTTAACAAGCTGAAATTTTGAATTGACAGTGTTCAGTCAATTCGCTGCACAGGCCCAGTTTACCTTCAACGATGAGGCCGATTTCTGGTGATCCATGTCGTTTGCTCTGCATTTTTCGCTGCCAGGGGCTGCTGGGGATATGTGTATGCGTATGTGTATGGCGATGCCTACAGGTTAGTACTTTTATCCCTACTCGTAGCAAAAAATAACTAGCGAGCTAATCATATCCACCCTTCCGTTCTTTCATTGCCCGCTTTTCTTGGTGTCATAGGCATGCAATATATCAAATTCACATCGAACCAACCTGTGATCTTATTGATGTGCGGCGGAGGGATGTGGTCGTGCTGGCAAGTCTTCTTGTTGTTCATTCCTTAGTTCTGTGATCATCATTTACTTCCTTTTCTGAGATGCTGTCAGATTCCTTTGTGTTAAGTTCCCGGTTTTTGAGAAACATGTATTTTGTACTCGTCCTCGTCATTCATCCATCTCCTGTCTGCCTTGCTCCCTTTCTCCTCTTATTTCTATCCATTTTCCATATCTTGATTAACCCACTTGAACATCGAGCATTGGTCAGCTCTCCAGCTCAGGCGTTTTGTCGAGATGGGTGGATACTATAGAATATAGAGGGAGAGGGACAGATCTGCTGCTTCTTGAGGTGCTGCCGTTTTTTGCGTTCTATTTATTCATATATTCCTTGCCGTTTTCTCCCTTACGCCTCGCATCCCGTTTGATCTTTCCCCGAACTGATATTACACTCCATTCGTCTCTCTCATACAGGTGCTGCCGTAATGTTTTATAGTTGTATAGAATTCAAACGATGAATGATACGGGGGTGCCATGGACGGCGCGAGTACCATGGCGGGCGTCTGTGGCAGGCGTGAGAGTTCCGGGGAAGTTGCCGAAATAAACAGGGGAAGTGAATTCGAGTTCGATCGAAAACACGGGTATGTACCGCGACAGGGGACTGAACTAGTAGGTCTCTGTACCTAGACTGACTAGTTGATACACTGATCGAAGACGCTCCTAGTGCTATTCTTACCTAGGGCGCCCGAGTACTAACGACTAATCGTGTGTGTCTTGTCCATCTCGAAGGAATGCATACCAATGCATATGAAGTCCCGCGACCCCGTCAAATTTGACTCCCCAACTAAATCCACTGCCATTGCGTGTGGGCATGTGGAAAGTGGGAATGGACATATTTTATTCCTTTTGGATATTGAAGAACTCGATAAATGAGTCTGGGTTCATCCACCCTCAATTCACGGAGGACCAGGAATATGAGGGGATTTCTTTCGAAAATCCTGAACTTGAACCAGAGGTCGTGTCGTCCTCGCCTTCAACACGCCAATGTCTCATTAATTTGAGGCCCTCCTCGCATCGATCCAGTTTCCATTGATGACATCTTGATATATCTGACAATACCTAAATTGGTGTTGTTTTCGTAACCTTTCATCCTTCACATTCACCTTTCCGATTCGCCTTCGACCGCCATACACTCGATTGGCCGCGATTAGGATTAGATGGAACAGAAGGGTGGACTTGCCGATCCCTCAACGCACACTCAAACACAGCCGTACTATTAGTACGACGACGGACATTCACGCATGCTTCTATTTTGCTGCACGGACCTGCACTGACCGCCACACCTCGAGGAGACGTCCGCTTTGTATTTGTGCGATAAAGAATGGGATTGAAGGAACGACGAACAAACATTATGAAGTACCTGTGCAACCTCCCTAATTGACTCCACGAGCCGGCCAGTGAACGATGAGAATTCAAATGTTCAATGTTCAAAGACAACAAGGAAGATTATCCAAAATTCCAACATGCAACGGGTCAACGTCAAAATCGACGACCAACTTAACCTAGAAGTCACCGCGTCCGGACTGTGAGGTTGACCGGTAACCAATCCCTCCATAAGGCGGATGGGCCTGGATAGAGGAAGGTCATTTTAGTTCTAACATTCTCCCGACTGGTCTCGAGTCTATGTCTGACGATCCTCCTCCAGTTTTTTTCAAGCCCGCCTACGTCATACTGCCCTCTAACTAATCGTGAATCGTAGCCTTCATAATCATAGTATCGTTCATGCCACCAGTTTTATGCTTAGGATGTTGCATTGAGAGTCGAAGTGAAAGTAAATAGCATTCAAGGGGCAATGATATGAAGCAAGTCACATTAAACTAAGAAATTTCTAAAGTGGCCGGTAGACTTGTACTTACGCAAGTAAGAACGAGAACGGCGAAACTTGGGGAGTCAGTCCATTTAGAGCAGTTGAGCTGTCTCTTCACAGAGTTGGAGCGCGTCTGAACGACTCAAAGAATATCTCGCGTATACACTGTACAATCTCGATTTAAGTCACACCTCGAGCTCTGTGCGCAGGCGCGCCATCGCCAAATCCAGTCCACAGCGCCTCTCGAGCACCTCATGTAGAAGATGGCGGCTGAGCTGAGCGCCGATCGATAGCCGATCGCCGATCACCCAAAAAGGCAGGTAATAATCCCCTTGGGGCCGCGGCGCCGGACTGGTGAATGACTCGGGCCAGCCGCGCCACAACGCCACAGGCAGCACAGCACTCCACACCAGCGCTCCTTGCTTCGTTCCACCACAATGTCGTACCCATTTAGGCAAAATTTGACAAATGCAGATACCGTTACTAGAACACTGTGCGATGATGGCCTTGTTTGGCATCAGCCCCGTCGCTACGGACCCTTATGCTTGGGGCTTAACCAAAGGAGGAGACTTGCGGTTCTATGCTAACATACTACTTACCATCATCGCGGCGACCCTATCCACCATGAAGCGGACACTACAACTCTTCTACTGAATCTCGGGAGATCTTCCTTCCGATTCGTACGAGCTTACAGTGTACGCCGAAGATGGAGAACCACTACCCACAGCCTCTGCACTCCTAATGACTCTGGCAGCGACCAATGATCGCCTTGCTGGCGCATACCTCCGTATGTGGAAGGTGAGTCCAGTATCTAGAAATTGAAGCTCCCTGATATCTCATGCGTCCTATAGGTTTCAATTCCTGCAAGGAACTTTGACGAACTCCTCAAGCACCCACTGGACCCCTCCAACGCAATCCTGCCCCCAGAGGGTATGGATCTGTACCTCAAGGATCTTCCAGTATTCGGACATATCAGCTTGATCGTGAAGGCAGTCAGACAAGGCAGGCCTCTTGAGCAACAAACAGAATTGACTTTCCTCTCGGACATAGAGAAAGTTGGCAAGGCAGAGCACATTACTTTGTCAAAGCGCGTACAGGAGGGTGTTGAAGTTGAAGTTGAAAACGTGGTTGGGCGTTCTCCACGAGTTTACCTTGAGATGCGTATGCGGCCCTCTGTTACTTTTCCTATGGAGTATCACTCATTGATAACCTATCTCCACTATTCCATCTCCGTCCTTCCTTGGGATATCCAAAGCTGCCACTAAGTCTTCAGAGAAGACTAAACCACCCTCGGTAGTTAACCATGGTGATGTAGCAGTACGAGGTAAATCCATCTAGCTTTTCCATTCTTCATTCCTTACCGATCGCTCTCTTTCTATGTAGGAAATATGAGTAGTGCCGCCGTTGAAACAGCGCTTGTCAGCCATGCTGCTACCTCACGAAAACGCGCCTCACGTGACAGCATATCGCAGGCTGCGAGCTATGTAGGCCCTTCGAAACGGATTTGCCTCAATGGCTGTACATCTTGGTACTATTCTCCTATTATGATATGTCTATTTACTCGTGGACTTTTTTCTTGCTCATAGCTGTGACACAATTTGCTGGGACGGTTCTACCTTCCTCTTTGTCCAATGGCAATGTAGCTGCAGCAACTGGTAAGTCGATTCACGACGAAGGGTGTATCCCCGCTTCCTGACTATTCCATTCACCCATAGAGCAAACAAATCCAGAAAGGTTGAGTAAACCTCCACCTCCTACAGTTATGCCATCTGATGTGTCCTCGTGTCCTCATCCACTTCAGATTGAGATGCCGCGAGTGCGGCCTCCAATGCAAAAATATTGCTACTTACATGGCTCACAAATGCCCACACAAGAGCTTATTAATAGTCGTCAAAGATAGAGGTAAAGTACTATAATATGTTACTCTTCATGTACACTGACAAACTTGATTAGCTTCGGGCAAAATGTTGGGTACATGTTATAGGTTGTTTTTACAGAGGAACATGGGATGCTATGATACAACATGCGATTTTGAGGCGGTCGAAGAACGAGATATTCTTCTGCATATTCAGAACGCGCACAATAATGGCAAAGAAGTGGAAGTCTACGACTTTTAGAAGTCGTTCGCACATTCTCCAATAGTTGATTACTCTATATCATAAGTGTTTTGAAATTTCTTGTTCGGCTCATCTATATATTCAACCGTCCATAGACTGGTAATTATATTTCGAGAATGATATCTACTATAATTACCTCTCTTCCGTCATTTGGTGCGTACTGGGCGTCCCAGTGATGAACCCAACCGTGACGGTACTCCCCGCTTCCAATTCATTCCATCTTTCACCGAGCTACATGATTCCGCACTGAAGAACCACCATCGAGAGTGGTCAATAATCGCGACGCATTGACTAGCGACTGGAGGAGATACCACCAAGAGTCGAGCAAAGGACATAGCGAGAGTAATATAATTACTAATACATCTTCTTGTAGTATAAAAGCCATAGCTACACGATACGGAAATACAACCTACTCTGGGTTCACTGCGCAAGATTCCAACATCGCCCTGCTATCACTATGGCCGAAATATACCCCTGATCAATGCCATGCTTAGCATCGATATCCTGGGCTACATCTTTGAATTGAACGCCTACCTGATCTTCTATGGGGAAGGGCAGCTTCAATTGGGTGCAACATGATTTCAAAGCATTCCTTACCCGTTTCCGGGGCTCCCAGGTTTGTTCATTCTGGAGAGACGTCCTTACCAACTCCCCGGAATACCATGCTTCTTCGAACAGGAAGCGCACTCTTGCACCTCAAAGCTCTGATCGATGACAAGAATGAAGACACTATCATCCCATTCAGAACTAAAACTGTAGAAATATCCTGGGATAGAGTTAAATCCATCAATATCGTCTATGACCACTTACCATTGGTGGTCAGGCAGTTCAGGTTCAGGTCGTTATACGTATTCAAGCGCTGTGCAGTCGCCAATGCGGTATGCGGCATAGGGTCCTTACATTTAAATAAGATATTGATCAGACCAGAGATGAAGAACGGTTTCTGAATCCCTCTCTCGGCGCACGAATCCTGCAGAGAGGCGGACATAGAAGGATGGCAGCTGGAGTTGTCTGGACTCGTAATTCACAGCTGCTACGACCTCATTTTGCAAGTTCCCAAACAACAGTCTCTAGGGTGTCTTATGGGTTTGCTCAAATGGTCATATCGTGCAAGAAAATCCCACTAAGCTTCGGGACTTACCTGGGTTTGATTCGGCACACGATTCCTCATACATTGTGCGTGCCATACATATCATGGACGAGTCAGCGGTGGGCTTAAGAGGTTCGCTCCCAGTACGCAAAATAATTGATTCCGGCTTTCATTCAGTTGTATATTGACAGCGAAAACCGCCTCTATTTTTAAGAATCCTCATGTGGTCCCTTGGACGAGATGAGATTATATTGGGGTATATCAAAGAGGGAAGAAAGTGCAATGACCCAGTTGTTAAAAAAACATATACCTCGTCTTTCATGGCTCTTCATCATTATACCCCAACATCAGACTATCATCAATCACCCGTGATTTTAAAGCGTCTGACTTTCAGTATTTATCGGTGTACACACCATGCTTCGTTTCCTCTCGAAGGCATGCATCTTCTCCACGCTTCCACCTCACCGAAATGTGACAACGCATCTAAGAATTACTCAGTGGGCTTTTGCGAAAGGGACACCTCCTGTGCCTTGTCATATATTGCCTCCGATCATCCCTTTTTGATTCGTCAATCATTCTCTTATGATGATTTCCTTTCTGGGATACTTCAGCGTCATTCTTTCCTCGGTTTTATTTCTACTGTCTAATCTCTTCCAAAAAGATAAAACAATCACGGGTCAGCATGTTGGAATCGGCATATAAGAGCCAGTAAAATAAAGTAGATGAAGCTGCTGCAAGAAGCACTTGTCTGAAGACGATAAATTGAGAGCTATCCTGGACTGCCTGAGACGTCTGCAAAGGTTGTGATTATTACTCAGATTGCATAGTCTTTCAACGGAGCTTATCTGTCTATGCCTCCAGAATTTTCTTACCCATATTCTGAGTGTGTATGCTTCGATGCATTGTATTCATCGAAGTCCCTTTCATGCAGAGCTGTCTCGGATGTGCAGCCGAGAGTCTCGGATGTACAACCGAGAGCAACTCACAAGAGTCATGTGCGGTCATGCCTAGGTGAGGTTTATCCAGAGAAGTAAGAATATGGGAGCTTCTCACCGAGAATGCTTTCAGGGCATGTGAGACGTCACGAGCATCAGTTGTACCGTCAAGGTTATAGGCTTGTGCTACAGCCTAACCGAGCACCGATGTAGGGACTGGGGAGAGTATCATAGAAAAGTATCTCGAGTTAGGGTATCAGTGGGCACATTAGGATCTCATTTAGATATTGTTCGAGCAGAAGCGTGAATAGGCGGAGAATGCGAGCGAAAGCCGACCACTTCATCGATAAAAGCAGAAAGTCTAGGAATCCAAGTGAGTAGTAGAAGTCGCTCTACGCGACTCAATCTCGGAGGTGTGATGGCAAAACAGCTCTGAATTGTCAACATGCCGGATGTGTTCTGGAATGGTGTGTGAACGAATTGGGTCCAGCTGGACTAGATATCGAGCGCCAAGGCAAGTTCTTTAGACAATCCTGTCCAGTATCGGGATAACTTTGAATTGCGGGAAAATATGAGATGGTGACTACTTGATTCGAAACCTTGCATCAATACAACTGTTCTAATACTGTAGGCCTGTATTTCTCAATTGTTCTTCGAAAATTCTATCCTCGTTGGTCGTTCTCGAAAATTTTAGTTCAGTCATATATAAGCTGATATTTTAACTATAATAATTCTTCAGGCTCAGAAGAGTTTCTCGATTACTGCTCTACAATGCTATCTATGCGATCCTTCATCTCCCTCGCGCTTTATGTCGTTGCAGCTACCCAACACATAGTATTTGCGCAATGTACGTCTACACAGAGCCTAACGAATAAAGGTACCCGCTAACATCTACATCCCCTTCAGCTGCTTGTGCCAAACTCCCAGAGACCATCGAACTTACGTCGAACCCAAAACTTCCCGACCCTTTCACCTTCCTCAGCGGCGAAAAGGTCACCACTAAGGCTGACTGGAGCTGCCGTCGTGACGAAATCAGTCAACTGTTCCAGAGATATGAACTCGGAGTCCTCCCTCCCAAACCATCCGGGTTTGCTGCCGTCTACCTAGCCGGAAAACTCGTTATCCTCGCCGCTGAAGGCGACAAAGTCATCCAATTCACGGCTGACATTTCTCCGGCCACTGAATCGGCCACACCGTCTCCTGGGATTATTGCAATCGGTGATATATCCATCCCAAGGCCCGAAGGCGTTGTACAAATCACCTTCGACAATGGCGAAATTGCGGAGCAGAACAACGTCGGCAGTCGTGGCAAGGGCAAGTTTTACGACCTTTATGGCAGCGATCATTCCGCGTCTGCGATGATGGCGTGGACTTG
>Ga0247742_10000611_pt1 | contig 27972 bp, 27 predicted proteins | sample UWRJL208509C2_FD_180944 | JGI IMG/M metagenome (GOLD analysis project Ga0247742, IMG submission 180944) | Plant litter microbial communities from Arlington Agricultural Research Station in Wisconsin, United States - UWRJ-L208-509C-2 | ecosystem: Environmental > Terrestrial > Plant litter >...
AATTACAACGTTTACATTAGTTCGAAGCGGGATATAAGCATTTTTACAGTCGCTACATGAAGTTGTGTTCCAAATTAAATTGAACTCGCCAGTGGCAGGAGCGGTTGTAGGGGGAACAGAAGTGCTGGGAGAAGGCGAGGGGGAAGGTGACGCACTCGACTCATCTGCCGGGGCTGCTGCTAAAGCACATCCTGCAATAGCAGTTGTTTTGCTCGTGTCTGAATTGTATTCCCAGCCCCAACCAGAGATTTTTGGATTACATCCCTGAACTTTATAAGATGCTGGGGTTCCACTAACATAGATAAGATTGTTAGTGCTTGCTACTTTTTCTACTGCGATTTTGCCAGCAGGTACTGTTACATTTGCAGTGGGTAGAGCTTGCTTCAATGGATTAACAGAAGCGTAAGTTAGGGAATCCTTTGGGTCAATGAGGATAAAACCTGTGGCATTGGGTTTCTTTGCAGCAGCAGATTGTACATTTATCTGAGTGTTATGAACGTCAGATTGTACTGAAGCTTTAACTGCTTTATCCTTTGCCCCGAAGAACAAAGGAATTGCAACTGCGGAAAGAACTCCGATTATAACGATCACAACAAGAAGTTCGATAAGAGTGAAGCCTGCTTCATTCTTAGGCCTAGCAAATCGGTTATAAAACATATAATTTCCTATGTATAGAGTGTAAAAAGTGTTTCTTACACTCTATACATATCGGAGGTTAACACCAAAATAGGCGATTTTTACCCTAAATAAAAATTTAGGGTAAAAATCGCCTATTTTATAGGGATTATCTGAATTTAGCTGGCTTGTTCGCAGAAGCGAAGTTGGGTGCTAGGGTAGCAAAGTTTCCATAACTTGTTACTTTAGTAACATCCCATGAGCTTACGTTTTGGTTGAAAACGGTGGCCCCATTGAACATGTAGCTCATATCAGTAATACTTGACGTGCTACTGAAGGTAACTGGACTATTAAACTTAGTGGCGTTGGTGAAAAGACTGGATGCGCCGGTAAGCTTGGTAACATTCGTGAAAGTAACTGGGCTATTGAAAATATAATTATTTACAGTTCCAGAAGGCATTCCTAGGAACATTCCAGTAATCGAGATTGCATTAGTTAAGTTAAAGTTAATGGGTTGATTGAATTTGTCAGCCCCGGAGAACATGTTGTTTAGAGTGAAGGCTCCGCTTGTATTGAAGCTAATGGATTGGTTGAACGAATCAGCTTCTTGGAACATGAAATCGAAGAACCCTACACTGCTTGTATTAAAGTTAACCGGTTGGTTAAAAGCAGTAGCTCCTTGGAACATTCCTGTCATATTTTCTGTCTTAGCAGTATTGAAGGCAACTGGTTGGTTGAATGCAGTATCGCTGCTAAATACGTAACTCATGTTCGTTACATTAGTGGTATCCCATCCGCTAAGGTCTCCGTTGAAGGTCCCATTGGCAAAGAATCCGCTGATGTTTTTTAAGGTGGAGGGTATTTCCGTTACTGTTTTGATTGCTCCACTTGAACGGAATGCGCCGGTTGCGTCAGTTGTTCCTGTGTCACGCCAGCGAGTTATCGCTGTAATACCATCTTTTGGTTTTGGGAAGTTTGAGGATGCAGGAGTGTACTTTCCGAAGGTTCCAGTTATGGAAATGGTGTATGGAGTAGCAGAAGAAGCATACGTGTGGGTTGGGTAGTCTGCTGTCGTAGCTTGTACGGCGGTACCATCTCCCCAATCTATTTGGATTGAGACATTTGTGTTAATGGGTAGGTAAGCACTTGTACAGTCAGCACAGGAACCAGTGTTCCATTTCAGGATCATGTTTGCTGTGGGTCCAGCAGGAGTAGATGTCGAAGGGGAAGGCGATGGCGAAGGAGACGTCGAAGGCGTTGGGTCTTCACTTGGCGCTGCAGCTACTGCACATCCGCTTGTTGCCACTGATTTGCTTGTGTCTGAATTGTATTCCCAACCCCAACCAGGAATTTTTGGATTACATCCCTGAACTTTATAAGATGAGGGGGTTCCACTAACATAGATAAGATTGTTAGTAGTCGTTACCTGCTTTACGGCAACTTTATTCGCAGGAATTGTTATATTTGCTGCGGGCAGAGCTTGCTTCAATGGGTTAGCGGAAGCATAAGTTAGCGTGTCATTTGGGTCTACTAGAACAAAACCGGTTGCGTTGGGTTTCTTGGAGGCCGCAGACTGTACATTTATTTGGGTATTATGAACGTCAGATTGCACTGAAGCTTTAACTGCTTTATCCTTTGCCCCAAAGAACAAGGGGATAGAGACTGCAGCGAGGACTCCAATTATAACGATCACAACAAGAAGTTCAATAAGAGTGAAGCCAGCTTCATTCTTAGGTTTGGCTAATCGGGTGTAAAACATATAAATTTCCTATGTATAGGGTGTAAGATTTATTTCTTACACCCTATACATATCGGAGGGTAGGCATAAAATAGATCATAATAAATAACAAGTACTATCGAATGAGAATTATTTATAGTTGGATTTCACTTAACCAGCGGAATTGATCGCGCTGGTTAAGTGAAATCCATGACTTTTATGATCTGAATTTGGTAGGGGTGTTAGCAAGAGACAAACCTGACAGGTTTCTAAATGCAGAATAAGTTGTAACTTGGTTTACGTCCCAGTTGGATATATTTTGGTTAAACAAAGTTGCCCCATTGAACATGTTGTTCATGTTTGTTACCTTACCAGTGTTCCAGGAACCGATGGGCTGATTAAATGCTTTAGCAGCAGGGAACATTGAATCCATAGTGGTTACTTTTGACGTGTTCCAGGAACCGATGGGCTGATTAAACACTGTGGCCCCGTTGAAGGTTCCCTGCATATTTGTAACATTTGATACGTCCCAGCTACTTATGTTTCCATTAAAAGCTGCTGCTTTGGCGAACATGCCCTGCATAGTGGTTGCAGAAGAGGTATCCCAATCATTAAGTGATTGATTAAATGCTGGAGAAGAAGCGAACATGTTGGAAAAATTTGTTACCTTGGAGGTGTCCCATGAGTTAAGAGGTTTGTTAAATTCATTATTGAGATAGAACATTTGGCTCATGTCTTTTACATTACTAGTGTCCCAGTTCGAGATATCTCCATTAAAGCTAGTAGATTGGAACATACTTGCTACTGTTGTTACAGTAGAGGGAATTTCTTGAACCTTAGATATATGCTCATCAGCGTAGAAAGCATAGGCAGCTTTTATAGTCCCTGTGTTGTTCCACTTGCTAACCTCTGTCAGACAAGGCAAAGCATCATATGAGTTAGAGGAGTTGAACTCGGTGAAAGTTCCACTTATATTAATAGTTCTAGTGCTAGCATCCCCTGCGCTATAGCTGTGAGTTGGCTTAGCACTCGTAACATTTTGGTCACCCGTGTTGTCTCCCCAGTTAATGGTTGCATCAACAGTTCCGGCTAGAGGAATCTTGATTGTTTTACAAGAAGAATCAAGACTTAAATCCCAGACAAGTGTCATTCCAGGCGTTGGGGCTGGAATTGATGGAGTTGATGTTGAGGGGGAAGGTGTAGGCGAAGGAGAAGTGCCCTCTCCGCCGCCAGGGGCTGCCACGGAGCATCCCGTTGTTGCGGAAGCATGTCCTGTAACAGAAGAATATTTCCATCCCCAGTCGGGAAGATTTACATTACATCCCAAAATTTCGTAGTTGGTAGCATCTCCAGTAATTTTGATAGTGTTATCTTTGCTCTGAACTACAGAAACGGCTACTTCCCCAGCAGGAATAGAAACATTTGTTTCGTGTAAACCTGAACTGAGGGGGCTTATGAAGGCTGAGAGAATTGTATCACCTGGTAAAGTTTTAACAAACCCTGTAGCGTAGGGATTTTTAGTTAGCGCAGTGACAACTGCCGTTTGAGTGTTTTTGACATCAGATTTAACAGATGATTGCTCGGCTGCGTGCCTGACTCCAAGAAAGGAAGGTACGGCTACAGCGGCAAGAATACCTATGATGACAATTACAATAAGTAACTCTATGAGGGTAAAGCCATTTTCTTTTGCAGGCTTTGTGTAACTATTTAATAGCATATAATTTCTTTCAATTTCAACGAACAATTTAGTCCGGCGTTGAATATCGGGAGAGAATTATTGATATTCAACGCTTTTAAAAAGAATATTATCTTTTATATGCATTTGCATTATTTCTATGAACATTCAGCAAACATTAGGTTAACACTAGGCTAATACCATCTTAGACTAGATGAGAAATAAAAGGGGAAAGGGAAATTAATTATACTGGAAGAATTTTGAAAGCAAGCAAGGCATCCCAAATGCCAGCTACAAAAATTGCTGCTATGAATAGACGAACGAGGAACACTTGTTCAAATTCTCCTCCTGCTGTGAAACGCATGAAATGAGGAGAACCAAGGTTGTACCAACGGTAAGAGCGGACCTTCATGGGCCAAACAAATGGGACGCCCATTTTGGTAATGCCATCACCTAGCAGATGGACGAAGTATCCCAATCCCACAGCTAAACCTAACCAAGAGTAGTTTTGAATGCTCTCTGGAAGAAACCTTGATACCAAAAGGGTAACTCCGACAGAGCCCGCCATAAGCACGTAGACTCCCAGACCAGTTTTTGCTTTCTTTATTTGCTTAGAGAACAGTCCAGCAACGGCAAGGTTCAAACAATAGGCAAAGATTAGAAGCCCGAAAAGGCTTCCCCATGTATATGTTTTGCCTAGTATTGTTAAGGCATCCCCTGTAGATAGAGTAGCTAAGGCAGTTAACCCACCAGCAAGAATTGCGGCAACAGTTGTGTGCAAGAAAGTTCTATGCCCGTTGTTTTTATCCTCATCTTTAGCTGTTTTCGTCGTGTTATATACAACTAAACCTAGAGCATTAACTATCCAATAGATAACTCTACCGAGAACTCCGAAAGATCGGTTAGCGGTGGAACCCCAGGAATCATGGTCTGCAATCAGGGATGCTCCGGCAAACACAACAGTCCACATTACAGTCAAAATCGGATCAGGAACTGTATGAGTTACCACCGAGTAGACTCCAACGGATGTCAACCCAAGTGCTGCACCTGAGAGCGAATGGCTTTTACCCATCATAATATTGATATCTCTTTCTGACTGTGAACAATGAAGCTATCGGTGTAGATTAGTTGTTGTAGTAGGTGCCGTCACTCCAGACGATCTTGGCATCTTCGTAACTGATCGTGTTATTTTTTACAAGGTAACGAGAAATCTGAGTATCCCCACCAAAGTCAATAATAATCTCTCCGTTCACTACACAGCCATCCGCTACAGCCGTATCAACGATAAGGTTGATAACACGGCTAAGGCTACGGCTTCTACCGCTCTCTGAATCGGAAGCATCAGCAAGCTCAGAGGAAAGGATAAACCACCAATTCAAATCATCATCCGCTTTAAGAATAGACAAAGCATGTTGACTTAATCCTGTTACAGGTTTAGCTCGCTCGCCAGAGATGGTGAGACCTAGAGCTTCTACCTGTTCGATGAGTTCTTGAGGCACAGAAACTGGCTCGTTAAGAACTTCTGTACGTGTAAACTCAAGCTTACCTTTAACATTGTCATCGTAACTCATGCATGTGTCCTTATTGTTGTATATTATAGCTAATTTTACCACAAAAGCTTGGAAAAAGCAATCACAGACTCATTTACCAAATGAATTTGATTGTTCATGCCTAACAGTAATAATGTCTTTCAAAGCTTCAATTTTATCTTTAGTTTGATTGTTATTTTCTATAATGTTGAATATGCCAACGAGGATAGCCAAAGAAGGTAAAATTATCAGAAGGAGATATAATGACCAAATCTCTAGCCCGAGGAAGAAGGAAAAGAAGAAGCTAATGAAGGTGAACAGTAGAAATGCTACGATGCCAGTGACGAAGAAAAACTTTGTTAGGGCATCAAGTTTTACTTGAAGTTCAGCTTCTGGTAAATTCTCTAGCTCCGTATCAGAAAGCCTAGAGAATTGATCGCTGTAAAAATCTTTCGATGCAATATGATTACTGTTACCCATTTATTGATTGTAGCACAAAAATGGCTGCCTACCCTCATTCCAGGGTAGGCAGCCATTTCAACTTAGTTTTTTACTCTTCAATAATTTCGGCGTCAACTACTTCTTCTCCGTCTGGAGTAGAAGGTTCGGAAGATTGACCTGAAGAAGGTGTCTGCTGAGCAGCATAAACTTCCTCGCCTATTTTGGACTGACTTGCATTAAGTCGATCCACAGCAGTTCGAAGAGAGTCAACATTTGATCCCTCAAGAGCCTCACGCACCGATTGCACGTCCGCACGAACAGTCTGTAGGGTTTCCGTTGAAAGAGCGTTCTCATGCTCGCTAAGGACCTTTTCGACAGCATATGTTAATTGTTCAGCGTTATTACGAAGATCGACCTCTTCACGGCGTTTCTTATCATCGGCTGCGTTTTCTTCACCTTCGCGAACCATACGCTCGACCTCTTCTTTGGAAAGAGATGAACCACCAGATACGGTGAACTTCTGCTCTTTGCCAGTTCCTTTATCTACAGCGGATACATGAACAATACCATTTGCATCAATGTCAAAAGAAACTTCAATCTGAGGAACCCCACGAGGAGCAGGAGCAAGTCCAGTTAGATCAAAGCGTCCCAGGGATTTGTTGTCTTTGGTGAACTCTCGTTCCCCTTGGTAAACTTGGATTGTAACAGCGCTCTGGTTATCAACAGCAGTGGAGAAAACTTCGCTACGATGCGTTGGGATAGCTGTGTTACGATCAATAAGTTTGGTCATAACACCACCAGCGGTCTCAAGACCTAGGGAAAGAGGAGTAACATCGATTAGTAGAACGTCTTTTCTTTCCCCTGAAATAACCCCAGCTTGAAGAGCGGCACCAACGGCAACAACTTCATCAGGGTTGACTCCTTGGTTGGGTTCTTTTCCCCCGGTCAACTCTTTAACAAGTTCAACTACAGCAGGCATACGAGTGGAACCACCGACAAGGACAACATGAGAGATATCTCCCACTTTAACCTTCGCGTCCTTAATAACATTCTCAAAAGGCTTACGGGTTCTATCTAGTAGGTCTTTTGTAAGCTCTTCGAATTGCGCACGAGTTATGTTTTCCTCAAGATTTAGAGGCCCGTCAGAAGACAAAGAGATATAAGGAAGTTGTATTGTCGTTTTAGTTGACGAAGATAACTCTTTCTTAGCTTGCTCGGCGGCTTCTTTCAACCTCTGCAGAGCGATTTTATCGTTCGATAGATCAACTCCGCTGGTCTTCTTGAAATTGCTAATTAGATGCTGCACTAGTTTGTCATCCCAATCATCCCCACCTAGCAGGTTATCTCCGGCAGTGGCTTTAACTTGAATGGTGGAAAACCCCTCATCTTTTCCTACTTCTAATAGGGAGACATCAAAAGTTCCACCTCCGAGGTCGAAGACAAGAATTAACTCGTCTTCTTTACCCTTATCTAACCCATAGGCTAAAGCAGCAGCAGTGGGCTCATTAACGATACGAAGAACTTTTAGACCAGCAATCTCTCCAGCTTCCTTTGTTGCCTGTCGTTGGGAGTCATTGAAATAGGCTGGGACTGTGATTACTGCTTCAGTTACCTTGTCCCCTAGGTATTGTTCTGCATCCCTTTTGAGCTTTTGGAGGATTCTAGAGGAAATTTCTTGGGGAGTATACTTTTTGCCATCAACAGTTGTTGTCCAGTTGGTTCCAATGTGGCGTTTAACAGATGCAATAGTTCTGTCAACGTTGGTAACCGTCTGTCGTTTAGCTGGTTCTCCAACTAAAACTTCAGAGTTATTACCTTTGGTAAAGGCTACAACTGAAGGAGTGGTACGGATGCCTTCAGCATTAGCGATAATCTGAGGTTCTCCGCCTTCCAGGACTGCCATAGCACTATTTGTTGTTCCTAAGTCGATACCGACACTACGAGACATAATTTTTTACCTTTCTAATATAAAAAACTTTATAAAAAATAGAACACAACAAGTGTAACATAAATTCCAAAATCAGCGAGAAAGTTGATATGAGTTGACTCAAGTTTAGTCTTATAAAAGGGCAAGAAAAAACCGCAGTGACGATATCGTCACTGCGGTTTAGCGCTCCCCCACCCCGATTCGAACGTGAACTAAAAGTTCCAAAGACTTCTGTGCTGCCATTACACTATGGGGGACTACTTAGTTTTGTTTAGATAGCGTGACAGGACTCGAACCTGTATATGTAACCTCACGGTTATCCACTTTGTTTACAAGCGAGAGTATACCAATTTCCTCATCACACGTTGTCTAAACAAAACTAACATTATTTAATTATATTCGGGTGACCGACGAGATTCGAACTCGCGACTGGATGCCTTCACAGGGCATTGCAATGGGCCTCTCTGCCACGACCACCATAAACCCCATCCGTCAAGTCTTTCAACTCGCTGCAACGGGGGCTTCGCCCTTTCCTATGACGCACAAGACTATCCTTAGGTCGGGTAAATTTATTAAGTTATAAGTAGGCCCCCAGGGACTCGAACCCTGCACCCGCAGATTAAAAGTCTGCTGCTCTAACCTGATGAGCTAGAGGCCCGTATTTGTTTATATTTCTACTATAGCACAGTATCTATCGGATGCCAAGTTTTTTATAAAAAATTTAAAGAACTTAAGTTTGGGTGGTCTGGAGTTCAGACCACCCAAACTTAGATGTTATTCTCCAGTGATGGTGAATGTTTGACCATTGATAACAATTTTAATATACATTGTTTTATCATCGAATGCGGCAAGAGCGCGATTAAGGTCTGCCTCTGTGAAACTAGATGGGAAACCGCCTCCAACAGTTATGAAACCAGCGGTATGCCCAGCACTAAAGTTATGAGAATTGGTAAAGTTTACTATTGCTGCAGAGTCATCTTCATATTGAACTGAGTTTCCAATTTTTCCTTCTGAATCATAAAAGGTAGTGGTATCTGAATATACAAAATAGTTCTCTTGAAGAATTTCATCTGCATATAAATAAGATGTTTTCCAAGCTTTAGTTTTTTCAGCGGGAAAATCTGGTAGAACTATAGCATCCGTAGAAGCCTCAACTAATTTAGTTGCATTGGCAAGATTATCAGAATCTTCAGGGTCGTTGTTAGTGAATGACCAACCGTATTTTGTCGGATCAGTGGATTCTGGCTCATTGGCGTAATATCCAAAACTTGGATTTCCGTAAACGTCATGAGAGTGGAATGCTCCTGCTCCGGCATTATTTGTGCCGTCACCGCCGCTACCCCCACCGTTGCTCGGGGCTGTATAAGTTCCCTCAGTATCCTTAGCAGGCGTTCCACTTGCTAGTCCTGGTGTAGCGTTAGTATCAGTTGATTTGACTAATTTTCCAGTAGATGAGCGATATTCAGCCCAAAACCCAGTACTCTTACTCTGAGCATGAACGATATAATCAGCATAATTCCCGCTGACTGCTACCCAGTTACCTTTGCTCACAACAGCTTTAACTGCAACCTGACCTGGTTGTAGAGTAACGTTATCCAGGTGAGCTAGGGGAGCTATAAAGCTGGTGACAGTATCTCCTGGAAGAGTTAGAGCAAAGCTATCAGCAGTTGGATTGGAAGTAAGACCAGTGGCTACCCCAGTTGCAGTGTTCTTAGCGTCAGATATAACGCTGGCGTTTGTTGCAGCTTTTTGCTGATTGAGGAAGATTGGGATTGCTACGGCAGCAAGAATCCCAATAATCACTATGACAATCAATAATTCAATCAGAGTAAAACCATCTTCATTTCGAGATTTCGCAAATGCGCGGTTAAGTTTATTAAACATGTTTCCTTCAAAGTATGTGTGCATTGTTGCACTTAAACTGATTATCGGGGAAGATCAAGTTTCTTACTTTATCTGAATACGTTCTATTATCCTTTATGGATAAGTATCTCGACAATAAAGGATAAAAGCTAACTAACAATTTATTGCTGTACTACCATTCTTGCTTGAGAATTCCCATCCCAAAAGAGATAAGCGGTACCGCCATCACCGAAATCTAACCCTAGCTTTCCTATGCTTGACTTAATTTGACATAGAAAAATATTAATATCAGCTTCTTCAGGTTTTTCATCTCCCTGTAACCATTCTGGTTCCCCTGGGTTTTTGGTATCCACTGGAAATAAAAACGATTTCTCTGCCCATAAAAGAGTTGAGTCAGACAAAAGGGGTCGCATCTTAACCCAATTAGGTGGGGTTGTACCTTCCAGATAGACTACATTTGCTGAATCCGTAAACATCCAATCCACGGGCTTATCGCTTTGTGATACTCCTTTGAGAAAACTATCAGGCACTCCGAGGAACACGTAGAACAGTCTTCCTGATGGAAGAAGAATTTGAGCTAAAAATTTGAGGGGAACAAAGGTTTTTCTGTGCTTATAATGCGGCCATAAGATTTCTTCCCCAGTTTTACCCTCAAGAACAAAAGAAGGATAACCTCCGACACGAGATACGCGGCTGTCATTTAATTGAGTCTCTTCATCTTTGTGGAACACTATTAACATCTCCTCTTTATATTCCACTCAATTGTATCGGTTTAGCAGGTAATCTTAGCTTAACTGGCTAGCTTTTCCAACGGGAATCTGATACAGTCAAGGAACTGAACAAATCCTAGGAGACCAATGAAGCAGAAGATGTTTTTACGAAAGTCTTCAGTCAATGTTGGATCAACTAAGTCCCTGATAAATTGGCACATTAGAATCCGCCAGATCACTGTTTTCTTTTTAGCTGCCTTGCTATTTTTTCCTTACATTGTTCAAGCGGTGGCGAACCCAGTGGGGTCTTATAGCCAAACGGATAACGGTCGAGCAGAAGCCATTCTCGTTTCTGTTGGAATTCGTGATGCACAGGTGAAATTTATTACAGTAAAGAACCTGACCATCATGGGAACTGCTACCAGAGGTTATGTTAACTTGTTCGCCTCCCAAGATATTGTTTATCTCCGACCCTTTGCTGATAAGTCTCAGTTTTACGGGAGCAAAAGCTTTTACAAAGCAATCGTGTTACATGAATATGGCCATATCCTTCAAAAGAGGACCATTAATAAGATGACATCGAACCCCTATGAAAAGTATCAAAAATTGCTCGCCCTCAATGATATTCTCGCTATTGATGCCCCGACTCCCATAACTCCGAAGGGTAAACCTTCAACTCTAACTTTTCAGGGATTAGAAACTGACGCAGATTGTATATCTGTGGCATTGAGTAATGTTATTGTAGCTTCTTACATTGATGCAGCCAGGGGTTGTAATGTTCGCAGCACAGCTTTAGCTCGGATCATTCGAGAGGGAGAATTTCCAACACCCCTACTACTGTCACATTACGAGAACACAGAAGCTCAAAAACGAAAGGAAGACCTTAAGGAGAAAAAGGAGGAAGCCTCTACCTCCGAAGGAAGATTCCGTTCATAATAGTGGGTATTTAACCTTATATAAAACAAAAGGCTATTCGGCTGGCAAGAAACTTTTCTTGCCAGCCGAATAGCCTTAATGCCAGGTATTTTGATTCCTATACAGGGGCTCAAAACGAAAAGCCTCGATAGATAACATAAATCATAGGTCACCTAGCACATCAACCTATTTATGTTACTCATTTATTTTATCAAATGTTTCCACTGATATCATAAAATATGATGTTAACCTGTAAGCCGGGTTCTGTCATTTAAGACCGTCATCTGTCTAAGCCGCCTACCCGTCTTTCGTAGGGTAACAACTCCCTCAGACTGTTTGGCGTTGCACACATCCTGCACCCTACTTTTTAAGTTGGGCTTAGTAGCTCTTGATCGGTTTGGTCAAACGCCTTGCGGCTTCCCTGCGCCTACTACACGGTAGTTGTTAAAGTGCCCGGACTTTCCTAAGAATATTTCTATTCCTCAACGGTCCAGTTAACATCAAGCTCTGTTTAGTTTTTAGAGAGGGGATGACGGGAATCGAACCCGCGTGATCAGTTTGGAAAACTGAGGCTCTACCATTGAGCTACATCCCCGCAGTATTTAGTTATTTTCTAACGGTTTTGGCTATATATATTACTATAGCATAGTTTTTCTAAAAACTCTACTGCTGTTTTTGGTTTTCATTGACGGTTAAGTCCAGGAGCCTTATAAGAATCTACCTGCGCCTACCTAAGCGGTTAAAACCCCAATAACGAAGTAACCCTTCAGCTAGAAAAGTAAGTTCTCTAAACGCCATGTGAAGTCAGCGGAGTAAAGATTAACAATCCATGCAAAAGGCAAATCTTTAACCTGGGCAATTTCTTCAGTAGGTATTTCGCAGGCTGCCAAAACTAAGCTTTGCCTAGAACTGAACCCAACAGCCATCCACGGGTCGATTAGCGGCTGAATATCTTTTTTCCTTTTATCGAGGATATATTTAATATGACCTGGAGTTTCAACACGAACCCAAGTTAGGGATTTGATAACATCTACAATAGGAGTAGAAGGATTACAATGAGCATAAAATTTATGATCGCGATAATGAAGATTCCAATCAGTCTCTGTGAACAAAGCTGACGTAAGGTAATCAGGAGGAGTGTTCTGATTTCTCATGATCACTCCTTTAATTGTTAAATTTCCCACTCTTTCGCTAAAGAGTCCAATTGTTTTCAACATAATAGGGGAGGTTCTGGGATTATGTGCTAGTCTTCTTGCCATATCCTCATTAGGATTGTTCTTCCAGATAGCATCAATTACTTTATTGGTGATCCCCTTATTAGAACAAAGTTGGCTAATAAGGCGGCTAGTTGCATGGGTGGCAATCTCAAGCATAATCTTCTCGGAAGTTAGAGCATCTTTAGCTGCAAGTTCGACATCATAAGATTGAGCGACAACCCACTTTCGGGCAGCAGAACCGTTGCGGACATTTTGAATGGGGATACCCAGACTCATACTAGCCATATTGAACTTCCTTCCTTAGAAAATAAGGATATCATTTTATGATAAGGAAGTCAATGAGAAGGGGGTCTTTAGTAAAATTTTATTTTAAGCAAAGCTAACTAAAGACCCCCTTGTGCCCGTTGAGGGACTCGAACCCCCGACTTCAACTGTGTAAAAGTTGCACTCTAGCCGACTGAGTTAAACGGGCAAAGTATCAATTCGATCTGATACAATCAAACATTTTAAATTTTTAAGATTTATCAGTAACATCTTCTCATGTGATGGGAGTCGAACCCAAAACTTGGTAATTTGTGAACTTACGTTTCGTTAAATTAGACAAGCGCCGCCTTTTGCAAACGGTGGCGTTACCGACGCCTATGCATTTATATTACTGATAAATCTTAAACATTATTCTCAATGTTCTGGCGGAAGCGACAGGATTCGAACCTGCGTCAGTGTAAACTGAACAAACTTTCCAAGTTTGCGGCATAAGCCTCTCGCCCACGCTCCCATTTTATTAAATTATTTTCTTTCTGAGCTTCTTACCAGAGTCGAACTGGTATCCTGACGTTACAAAGGTCGAGTTCTAGCCATTGAACTAAAGAAGCGAGTTACTATTCTTTTACTATACCATATTTTATGGATTAATACCAAGTTTTTTCTTAACTTGGTATTAATCCATTTATTCGAGCGAATGACAGGAATCGAACCTATGACACCACATTGGAAATGTAGCACTCTACCTCTGAGTTACATTCGCATATTACATATATATATATCGTCCCAGTTTTTAACTGGTGTAAAGCTTATGTATTTTGAATATAAAACAGCAAAAAGACAACTAAGAAAATGCTGGCAAGATTTATCCCATCAAGAAAAACAGTTTTAAAAGTTGGCTTTTCTGCTGCCTCCATCTTCTTAAGATAAACCGAGTATTCGATTGGATGATCTTCAATAAATTTGTCTGCTATGGGAACAAATAGATTAGCTAGAACCCTAGCAGCTAAAAAATAAACCAGAGTTGCCAAGATAGGAGTAAGAATTCCAGTTAAAATATCCTCTTTGTACCTGATCCATTTGAAAAGAATGGGGATAACCGCAAATATAACAATAGCAATAAAACCCATATTGAAAACCCAGAGGGTCTTCTGTTTGCTATTTATTAGATGATTCAACTCTTTATAAACTTTTTCGTCATAAGGATGGTTAATAAGGGGTTTCTTGCTGGACTTTTGAGTGGGCATTCTAAAAAGAGTACCCGTTCAAGTTAATAAGTTCTGCTGCAAAAACATTTGCATAAAATTCTTTTGGGTCATCTCCTGTAAGCTGACTCAAGCTGGTCACACCCTCGACAATTATAAATTCGGATTTAGAATTCAGTTCCAGTCTCGCAAAGAAATGCCCCAGAAGATGCGCAGATAACCAATCGCGTCGAGAGGTATTGATTTTTGTCGAAATGAAGATGCGGTTCTCTGGGTCCCATTCGTTACCTCGTGAGTAGGCAATCCCTTGAATGGGCTTTGGCGCGGAAGGTAGTGTTTCAGCTATTGCTTCTAAGTTGGCAACAGTGACAGGATAGCCCATTGCGTAGCAAGCGTTTCTAAAGTTTCCACCAAAAGCCTTGGTCATACCGTGAGCGCGCTTGCGAGCTTTCATAGTAAGATTAGCTTTGATGATGTCCATGATGATTATGTTAGCAGAATTAGTGCTTTAAATCAAGTGGGGCCTCCTGCCGGACTCGAACCGGCTACCTTCTCATTACAAGTGAGATGCTCTACCAGGTGAGCTAAGGAGGCCTGCGCTAACTTTTGCAGCTTTTGGAGCAACCATCCTAAGATGATAACCTGCTGTGGGATTTGTTAGCTACCCACCCGTGACCCTAGCGGGATTCGAACCCGCGATTTCCTCCTTGAGAGGGAGGCGAAATAACCGCTATTCTATAGGGTCAAACTCTTTTAAGTTATACTGCGGAAGCGACAGGATTCGAACCTGCGATCCCTTTCGGGATAACGGTTTAGCAAACCGTCCGTATAAGCCTCTCTCGCACGCTCCCATTTTGTGTTACATGTTAACTATAACACAAAATTATTTTTTCTGCAACAAAGTTATCGGACTGTCTTACTCGTAATTGTTAATAACTTCATAAAGTATGACATTTGCCTGTCCTTCAACTCTTATCTGCCCCTGAAAGAATCCACAGTTGCATCTAGCGTCTGCAGTTATCCCATGGACAGTTGGATCATCTTCAGTATACGTATCAGTGAATTCATCCCAGTCATCTTCCATAACAGCAGTTACTGCTCCGATGCCGCATGGTGGCTTCTCGCGTCCATAGCCTCGAACATGATTAGTCATTTCATAATCTCGCCAGCCGTAAATGTCAGCCTCAGGGCTAACAGGAACACCTTTGTCCGCAACATAACGGGAAAGAATATACTCATACTTATCAGTTTTTGTAGGGTTAGTTTTCTTGTTAAGAAGATTTTCCTCAGAAGAGATAGTAACACTGGTTTTCATCGAAGAGACATGCTGAGCAATACGCCTCAAATTCAAATGGAATTGGCGTCCAGTTCGACGTTCCCCTGGCTCTCTTGCAAGCTCAAGAGAGCGAATAGTCTCAATAATCCCTTTGACATCATGTGGAGTCCCTAGTAGGCTATGAGGCTGTCCATAATCGTCAATCACATCGCTTACCTCTTGTACCAGAGAAAGAAACTCCTCGGGAGAACCGAACTCACCATCATGTTTTACTAAATCATTATATATGATACCAGTCATATATTCCACCCCATGGAAACGACAGGTAGCTGGGTTGGCAGCTTTGCATTTTGACTTTATTGACATAGTGTATGCCTAACGCTTTCTCTTTAAGTGGGTTGTATGGGGCAGTATTTCATGCTATGATAATGGTCATGAGCAAAGATAAATTGAACTTCGATGAAGATGACGATATGGATAGATACTTCCAAGCTGAGCGAGCAGCAAACATTATCGTTACTGCCTCTCTAGAAGAGAAATATTCTTCAAGGAGCTTAAAATTTACTCAACCCATTGGTGGATCAGTGCCAGTCCAGGCTTTTGGTCACCTAGATGATTTGCGATTCTATTTCCGTTTTCGAGGCAATTGGGGTTCACTTCGAGTTGGTCCTTATGACCGCGAGATTGAGGAACTCTGGGCCCAGCGTGTCAACGAAGATCATGCAGCAAGACGAGAACGGGCGTTGAAGGCGAAAGCCGTTCGTGAAGCGCAAGGCGAGGACGGAGGGGTAGATGACATATTTGATGAATTTTTTATGGGGATAAAAGAAGTAGCAGTGCCAGAGGATTCACCCAGTTTCTACCCTCACAAAATAGCAAAGTACTCTAGTGCTGAGGGTGCAAACCCAGAAGATATTTATAATGGGTCTTTGACTGCGGATGAGGCTTTCGACATGTTTTCAAAGCTTGTTGACGCTCTCCATGATATAGATGAGAAAGATCAACTTGACGAGGGTACTCGTATTTGGCTTTATGAAGGACGAACAAAAGCAGGTGCTTACCAAGAAAAAAGGATGCGTACCCTTTCGATGGAGGAATAAGCTTAGATTATATGATAGGAGGGGTCCCAACTAAGAACTTAGTTGGGACCCCTCCCCCTTTTGTCCAGTGGTGGAAATCCCTAAAGACTCACGATTCCTCTGGCTCGGCTTTAAATTCAACTTATGAGAAGACCACTAAATTCATGTATAGGGTCTAATAAATTAAATTATTTGTTATCAAGATTAAATCAATTGTACCCCCAACCGGATTCGAACCGGTGCGAGAACCTTGAAAGGGTTCCATACTAGGCCGCTATATGATGGGGACTTAATTGCACTATTCTTTTATACTATCATTCTCTGATTTAAATTAATCAAATTATGATTGTGGCGCGTGAGGGATTCGAACCCCCGTACCCGAAGGAAGAGATTTACAGTCTCCCGCATTTAGCCGCTCTGCCAACACGCCAGGTTTTACTTACAAGTAAACTCTATCACATTGTCTTCAAAAAGACAACTTTTATTTTCAATATAAAACTATTATTTTCTCAGCGGGCTTCTTGGACTCTGCTGATTTGTTCAGCTAAGATTGCCCGTTCCATGGGAGAAATTTGAGTTCTCCCTGAATAGTAAGCCTTCCATTGTCTACGGCAATCATGGCAGTCTTTAGATAAGACTTCAAACCAACGACGTTGGGTTGTCAAACAAGTGGAACATTTCTTCATTAGTCTTCCCTGCGATAGCGCTTCTTCAATTTATACTTTTGAAGAATGGGGGCAACATATCCATCATGAAGATACTCTTTCTTGCCTTGGGCTGTAAGGCTAGCTCTAACGCTATGGTCGGTAATTCCGTTCATACGGCGAACAAGTCCTTTGGTTTCAAGGCTTTTGATAGCTCGGTCGCTTTTGGAATCAAAAGTCCATAAGCTTTCCCCTAGCCTATGACGCGCCACAAGAACTTCCATGATGAGTTCCTCAGTTGGGGTTACCTGTGTCTCAGCAGTCATTATTATTTTCTTTCCTTTGATTGAGGTGACGGTCGGATTCGAACCGACGTGGGATTTCTCCACTAATGGTTTTGCAGACCACCGCATAGCCTCTCTGCCACGCCACCAGATTATTCAACAAAATAAGCAACCCATTTATTACTTCTCAACTTTCTCTTGCTTGGAGCTACCCAAACGCGAATTTGGAACTATCTAGGATAGCTTATCGAGTCCAGAGTTTTCTAAGGTTGAGTTACGTTATTTCTGTTGAAAACTTCTATTTAATTATATTACTAACATATTAAATGTTTGTGAAACCGGAAAGATTCGAACTCCCACCTATCAGGAATGTCCTGATGCCTCTACCGATGCCAGCTTCTGATGCGCAACCAGTACTGACTTGGGCTACGGTCCCAACCCATTTGTTAAACGGGTTTAGTTGATTGTTCTTGCATGCTCATACACCACTACCCTTCGCGGGCAGGTAGGGAATTTCAACCCATACTCCACAATTCAATCTCTTTAGTTATAACTAAACGCATGGTTGATATCACTTTCCATACTTCGGCGTTCCAACCGCTTCATGATGCATTGGTTACCTTTAGAGGACCGTCATCACTTCTGTAATCATGACAGGAATCGAACCTGTACCAACCCCTTAGCGGGGCTACTCTGCCATTGAGCTACACAATTGACTTGATTTAGCGATGTAAGCACCCAGCCCATAACCTCTATGAAAAGTTATACCCTGGTTTACCATCGGACTTGATCAAAGTTTCATAGACTTCGATCAGTATCGCAAACTATATAGGAATCGGACCTATGCTTCCTGGCCTCCCCTGGGATTAATCAGGTACCAACCTGGCTGAGCTACCACTACTCTAATAGTTACCCTTTAACTTAAGCATCCGAAAAACCCAGAAATCAAGTGGGTTTTCCTTCAACGTTAAAGAAATTTTAAGCTATCCGTGACTTGTTCTCTCGGCTTCTTGCTTATAAATATATTAACATACACAACTGACAAAAGTCAAGTTCTTGGAAAACTTTTTTGAAAGTTTTTAACCTGTAGTTATCTATCCAGATAGCTTGTTCCATAAGGTGTACGTTCAGTTGGTTTGAAAACCCAACTCCCATCGGTTGTCCTGATAACTTTCCCGGCTTTAATATTCGGCTCGAAAGCTACAATAATTTCACTCACCCCTGCAGAGACCGGCAGATGTTCAGCATTCTCGATAATTTCAATAACACTCAAAAGCTGGTCTTTTGTCAAAGCATTTTCCTTGTCTTTCATTTCATTCTCCTTGTTGTTTTCCGAGCGTAGGATAACCTCGGTTTATTCATATCCCAAATGGGAACATATTTACTATACCAAATATAAAATCAGCAGTCAAGCTAAAGAAAAAATTAATTTGAGGTGGCAACTTTTAACGCTACTAAGAACATAGCTGTAGAGATTACAGCTAAAAGATAGCTGAAAATTAGAGTAGCGATAATTAATCCTCGACCTGCAAAGCCATATTTTATAGTTTTTCTTAAACTGAAATGAGATACTATAATTAGGGGGACTAAAGATAACCAGAAAGCCATTGGACCAAACAAAGGAACTAGAAGGTAGTTACTTATGTTCCAAAGACTAAGCAACTTAGGGTGAGTCGGTTGAACTGTTGTGGCAGTTTCCGATGCTGGGAGGACCCACTCATAATTAGCTGGATCACTGGGGTTAAAAGATGGGTTCTGAACCAAATCCGTAAACTTGGTCAACTGCCAGAGCTTCATTGGTCTGGCAGAACCGTTGACCCCTTGGATATCTTTAGCAATTGCATCTAATAGATTGTTAATGTTTACAAATTGATAACCTGTTTTTCTTTCCAGAGTTACCTCGGATTTTGTGTTTGCCACAGCTAAAATCCCTTTAACCTTGAAACCTTTAAGGTGGTTTTTCCATTCAAGCATTTGCTTCTTCAAAGAAATTATTCCGCCGTCAAATTCCTGACCATTCTGATAGACGTAATCCTTATCTGCCCCTGGTTTTATCTTATAGTTTTGTGAACTTTTCCAGTTCTTTGTATCCACGATGATAACAACGTTTCCTCGGACCACTAAGTGGTCTATGTCTCCGACTGAATTAGGTAATTTGACAGAATGAAAAACATAGGTATTAGGGACATTGTTTGCTATGTAATCTAACACCATAGCTATACGTTCTTCCCCGGCGATACCAGCATCAAGATTTTTTATGTCTAAGTTGGCAAAATGCAATGAAGCTCCAGGTACACCGAAAACTCTCTGCTCTAAGTTGATCTGTTTTCCACGGTAAAGAGAGCTCGCTCCTGCCTTGAGGATTTGAACACGACCATTTGAGTAAATTGACATAATGTAAAGAATTCTCTCTTTATTAAATTAAGGAACATATCGGTTAATAACAACAAATCCTTAAAATAAATGTAGGATACCTACAACTACTACTTTCTTAGCCTTATATGGTAGAATTAATAGTATGTATTCAATAAATTTCGAGCCGATACTTTTTTCATGCGAATCGTAGTAGCAAATTGTTCTGTTATTTACTCAGGAAGAGGAGATACTCAGCTAGTTCAAGCAACACGGGCTATCATTGTTAAAGACGATGGAGCCGTTTCTATCCATAGCGATTTCGGGAACAAACCTCTCAATTACATGGGCAAAGGAAATGCCTTCACTATTACTTCTAATGGAAGCGAAACGGTTTGGCATTTTGATACTCGGAAAGAGAGCCTGCAAATAACTTTGCATAAAGTTCTCTCTGATAGCAACCATATGCTTGAAACAGAAGAGCCTGGGTTGACCCGAGATGGTACTGAAGATCACCTACAAGCATGGCTGGCAGAGCATCCTCAAGTACTAGGGTTAGGATACACTTTAGTAGACAGAGAATATGCAACAGGTGCTGGTCCTGTTGATCTGCTAGTCTTAGATGAAGAAGGAAAGCCTGTAGCGGTAGAAGTGAAACGGGTAGCTATGCTTGGCGCTGTCGATCAAGTCAGAAGATATGTTGAAGCTTTGAATGTGAATAGTTTCGGACCGGTTAGAGGGCTAATCGCAGCTTTAGATATCCGACCTAATACGAAGACCCTTGCTGACAAAAGAGGAATTCAATGTGTTACCCTACCTGCGGACTGGCGGGCATAACCTTCAGGCGGCTTCCTTAGGCAACCTAGGGGTTCCCTAAGGAAAATGTACGAGACGACTGAGTGAAGTGGTCTAAAGTGCCAAAGAATGCTTCCTAGGTGACTCTTACCGTTGTTCTTGGTGTGCTATTACGCCGAAGATCGTTTTCTGAGACCATTTCTCATCCAACCGAGGGGTAGGTGATTATCCCCAGACTCCTACTAACTGTCATCACTCATTAAAGCTGGCTGTTTCTAAGCCTACTACCAAAACAAAAATTAAATATCAGCTACCCTTAGTAGCTAAGCGCTTTGAGGTGTTCATTTCAAAAAGAGAACTGTTAATCTGCTGAAAACCTTCATCGTCCATTAGATCAATAAGATTATAAGCCTCACGACTCCGAGAGCTCACCTCAGCTAACCAAGTATCCAGTTCTGATTGGATTTCGGCAGAGAGATTCTTTTCAAGCAGGCAATCATAACACTTCCGAGCGTTTACAACGAGGTAGCCTGGACGACCAGATCGGTATTCGCGTTTCTTCTCAAAATCAACTCGAAGATCATAACGGTAGGAAATACCAGACCCAGATAAGCGATAGGCCTGAGCTTCCGTAATGAGCTTGTTTTGACCCCCATCTACATTATTTGAAATGTGAATATCTTCCATCATAGAAGACGTATCGCTAACCCTGGAGGATAAACCTGTTACAATACGAGTTAAATCACGATGAGCAACCCGATACCGTTTTGTTGAAGATAAGTTAGCAGTGATGCTATCAAGCTCTCTAACCTTAGAAAGAAGCGTATCAACAGAGTCAGCAAACTTGGCATGAGTCTCCCGCAGCAACTTAAAGTCATAAGCTGAGATGGTGAACTTCATTTCATTCATATTTTTCCTCCGTATCGTGGTAGCGGCAGGAATCGAACCTGCATAAAATGGAAAGCTGCCATTAGCTCAAACACTACCAATCGCCTACCAATTACGCTGGTAAGCTTACGGCTGGTTTTAACACATTGCCATTACGCAGTATATGAATGGATTATCCGCATCCCTTATAAGAAGGGTACCACAGGGCTAAGGTAAAGTCAATTGGTAAAATAGTTATTTAAGTTTAACCGATTTGCACACGAGTTTTTAAGTCTTTAATAGCAAGGTCAACTTGATCAACAGGACCTTTAAGAGCCAACTGGCTCACGGTAACGATATGTTCTCCTCTTAGCCCGAAGAAGCCTGATCGGGATTTTTCCGCGTTAAAGCTAACTTTAACGCCAGAGCGTCTTGCAGAGATTAGGAAATCCTCAAAAGCTTTAGTCTTTAGGCGGACAGGATTACTCAAAGATTTTAGAGTCTGCTTTGCATTGTCCTCAACCTTTTGGTCTCTGACTAGACCATTTGAAGGGAGACTAGATTTTTTAGACACTGGAGTAACAACTGGGTTATCAGAAGCTTTCCGTGTTCCTGCTTGAAGAAAATCTTTTTGGTAAGCAGCGACATCCTCTTCAGTTATCTGAGCTAGCGATTTTTTAGTTCCAGCATTACTAAGCCAATTACGTGCATCGTTTAGAGTGTGGGAGGAAATGTGAGTACCACCATTACGGCAGTTAGCTTTTGCGGTACAGGTAACCCATTGACCAGCACGAGCGCCAGATTTAGCAACGTGTTTTTTCTCAGACATATAATTCTCACTCATAGAACGTTACTAACAGCTTTTAAAAAAGATTTGGGAGGCAACTAACCTTAAGTTGCCTCCCAAGAATTGGTAGCCCCAGAGAGTTTCGATCTCTCGATAGAAGATTGAAAGTCTTCCGTGTTCCCATTACACCATGGGGCCAAATGTTTATAGTAGTGTGCTTTTACGCCAAAGACTCTAACCCAGTACCGCACAAGAAAGCAGACCCGACGACGATCCTTACCTCTCTGCCAGCTAGAGGTCAAATAGGGCAGATAAGAGATTTTCTTGTATAAGCTGCCCTACCGTCAGGCAACTTTCTGGGTGCAGCTTCTATGTTATCTTATTTGACTTAGATACCATATTGCTTTTTGCCACTCCTAAGATGATGGCTGCTTCTAAGCCTACATCCTACTATAAACTACATTATTTAATTATATGTCCATGCTTATTTGATAAGCACACTCATCACAAATCCAATGAAGCGTCATGTCACCATGAATCTCCTCTTGGAACGGGTCAGTGATGAAACTGACCCCTCTTTTGCCTTCCCTAGTGTTACCAACATAGCCGAACTCACGCTCAGCACTAGCAATAGGGAATGAGTTTTTGCAATATTCACATGTTTCCATGGTTTCCTCCAAAATGATAAACAGTCGAGATACGACTCTTGTAACATCATCCGAATAGCATTTGAAAGAAAACTTATACAAATAGGAAAGTTCCAATTCTCCCACGGAGAACTCACCTCAATTTACTGCGACCTGTTGCCCCAGATCAGAGAATGCAGGTGAACGGACTCAACCACGACAATTACCGTTCTGTACAATAAGGGTGGCAACCCTTATCGTGGATTTTTTGTACCCCCACTCGGACTCGAACCGAGGACCCTCCGCTTGTGACGTTTGAAATCATGAATTTAATGTTAGCCAAAGCTAAAACGTCTATGTAACTTTCCCTAAAAAGAGGCGGATGCTCTAACCAACTGAGCTATAGAGGCATACAATAACAATATTTAATTTTAGTTTTAACGAAATGCGACCCGTACCAGACTCGAACTGGCGACCTCTACCGTGACAGGGTAGCGCTCTAACCAACTGAGCTAACGGGCCATATTGCTACACTTAGAGGATGCACGCTGAGTCATAAGACACCTACTTACTTATTAAATTTTCGCTTCGATCCTGCCGAGAGTATGAGTACCTCTTTGGGAGGCTACAGTATTCAAAGCTTGCTCCCCGACTTGGACTCGAACCAAGAACCGCCGCATTAACAGTGCGATGCTCTGCCAATTGAGCTATCGAGGATTACTTTTTTGTTATATTTATATACTAACACACTCTATCGGAATGTGCAACCATTATTTTAAGTTTTACATAAAACTTTTGTCTTACGTGGTGCGCTTGATGGGAGTCGAACCCACACATCCTTTCGGATACCAGGACCTAAACCTGGCGCGGCTGCCAATTACGCCACAAACGCATACTACTGGTAAATATAAGTGGGAATGGCGGGACTCGAACCCGCGCTGTTTGCCAGACTCCTATACTTTCATTTCAAGGCTAGCCTGAAAGTATAAGTATCTAGGCGGGGCATTCGACTCCCCAATTTCCGTGACCCCGGTTTTGAACCCGGGCGCTCTACCAGTCTGAGCTACACTCCCAAATTGTCCATTATCTCTACCGCAGGACTTGCGACTCCACTTAGAGTGGAAATTATTTAGAGATAGTTGCGGAGGTGGGATTTGAACCCACGTACTCCAGGTTATGAGCCTGGCCTGGGACCGAACTCCAGTTACTCCGCGATACGTGCAATATTTAGTTATTTTTACTACCCCTGTGAGTCATAACTCCCACAAGTTCTTGCTATATTTATATACTAACATAGTATCGGCTAAAAGTAAACATTTTTTGTAAAATTAATTTAAATTTTTTCTCCACCTTGTCTTACCAGCATCCCAGATTCGAGGTAACCCATTTAACTCAGCTAATTCCTTCTCGCTCAGCCCTTCCTACAGAAGGCTTGCATTATCATTTTCTCTAGAGAATGTTTGCGACACGCCCGAGAAACACAGTTGATTTGACAAAAGCGAATGTGTTGTCTATGATTTAATTAAATATTAAATTGTTTATCAGGAAGGCTACACCCAATGATCAAATTCCGTTACATCCCGGTGGTTCTCGCAGCAGTTGCAGTCACCGTTGTCGCAGCTCTGGTTGGAAATACCACTCTTCCGGCAACTGAAGTTCATGCAGCACCTGTTGGAATCTCTCAAAAGGTTGTCATCAAAAAGAACTTTGACATTCTAATTGCTGCGAATTCTGCAGCGCATAAGGTTCTTACCGATGCAGTAACGGATGCGACCAACCGCACCTCTGCTGCTGTTGCTGCTGGAGTTACCACAGATCAGCTTACTGCGCTGGCTGCAACGGTCACTGCGAACATTGAAGCCCTCAAGGTTCCGCTCCCCTCTGACAAGTACAGCCTTTCCCGTGAGGGTGGGGTCCTTTCAATTACTCGCGGTCCCAAGGTTGAGGCTGCTCCTATCTCCACTAAGGCAGTAAACCGCGAAATCAATGTTGACTCTACTGAGGTTAGCAAGCGTGTTGCCGCTGTAACCGCTTCTGTCGTAGCGTGGGAGACAGAACTTAAGGCAGAGAATGATCGTCGTGCAGCCGCCGCAGCCGCTAAAGCTGCAGCAGAAGCCGCCGCTGCAGCACAGGCAGCCCAGGCTGCTAAAGCTGCTCGTTCGCACGCCGCTCCTCGTGCGCCCCGTAGTGGAGGCGGTGCCGTAGCAGCCCCCGCAGGTGGCGGAGATAAGGAGTCGATTGCTCGTAACACCTTCGCTCGATGGGGTTACTCAAATGTGGTTTACAACAGCGGACGCGCTGGAGGACACTATGCAGGTACTGATATGAACGGCGGGACCGTGATTTACATGGAACTCAATAACATTCCCGTTAACCGTGTTGCAAGCACTGCAATCCACGAGTACATGCACGTTCTTCAGGGACGCCAGTATGGTGGATATGATGGAGCGATTGCTCACTTCGGTAGCCTGATCGCGCTAGAGAAGAATGCAGACTGCATGGCTCTTCAGAACGGAGCAAGCTGGGTCCACTACGGCTGCTAAGTAAAACTAGAATAAAAGGCTTGTAGCCTGAAGGAAAGTCTTCAGGCTACAAGCCTTTTTCTTTGAAGTTAGTCGACATTACAGAAGTTTGTTCCACCAAGTCTCAGGCAAGTTAATAAGGTCGGGGTCTTTCTTTATCAAGGTAAGCATGTAATATAGGTCATAATAAGCAGAAACATAATCACTTGGAGAAGGAACTCGTGGGACTTCATCCGGCTTAGAAGAAAGCCTGATCAGAAAATCTTTCTGATTCTCACGAAGTTTTTCCTCCTTGTTGACCGCTATAGCATAACGCGCATCGCTCTGAGCAATCCAGTTCTCACTCTCTTTGAGCAAGAAATTATAAACACCCTCAAAACTTAAAGGACCATATTTTTCAATAATGGCAACAACATCATCGCAAATTTTAATGGTTAAAGCAATTTTTTTCTCAAAAGGTAAATTGCTTAAAACACTCATATAATTTCAACTCCCTTTAGAATAGGATTCTACCCGCCTACAGGAGCGTTATCAACTACTACGCTTATAAAGACCTTCGAGCCGACAACTTTCTTAGCTCGAACAGTAGCCTCATATACAGTATTGACATCCGCTTTAGCATGGAGTGAGCAGCGTATGGTAGACCCTGCAACTGCTGGTAGGGCATCAAGACAGGTGACAATAGGTTTAGTCCCCACCTTCTTCTCTAGGATGTCCGCTACCTGTGTTGCCACTTTAACAGGGGCAACACTTAAAGGTTGCTTTGGAGTAGAGGAACAAGCTGTCAGCAAAGTTAACCCAGCAGCCAGGAGAACTACAGGTAGGGCTTTTTTGATTTGAAAGAATTTACTTGTATCTGTGAATGCCATAAAACAACCCTACCATAAAACAAAAAAGTAGCGCATAACTTGCGCTACTTTAATTGCTCCCCGAGCAGGAATCGAACCTGCGTTCACTTGTCGTGTTACGTGGTTCAAAGCCACGCCGCCCATGCCAGCAGAGCATCGGGGAATATGACGAAATATCGTCAAGGTGGCTAAGGTGAGATTCGAACTCACTATGTCGATCTTATCAGGATCGCACCTATACCAGAATTGGAGTCTTAGCCATAAAGAAGTCTTTCAACCTCAATAAATAAATCATACCACACTTTTATCAAAAAAGCAACCTACGAGCTTCCTACCAGAATCGAACTGGTATCATCTGATTACGAAACAGAAATTTTACCATTAAACTAAGGAAGCAAATCAGATTAAATAATCCGAAAAACGAAGAACCCCGAGTAGTCCTAAGACATTCGGGGTATAACGCTTCGCTGACCAGCATAAAGCTAGCAAGCTACCTGCGCGCTTCGATTAAAACTAAACTATAAGCCTACAGGCGAGCCAAAAGTTTCACCATTAAGAAGAGCCAAGGCTTCCTCAGTACTTACGAAACGATTGCTCATATCAGAGTAAGCAACCTTAGTAAGCTTCACCGCCTGCTTAGCCAGTTCAACATTATTGCCAACATCAGCAACATTAGAATCCACAGGGAACGAAAGGTCCTCATCCCCAAACAAGAAGTACAAAGTAGTGCTATAAACTTGGTCATCACCAAAAGAAGCCCACATCAATCGAGTGGCATCAGAAAGCCTATATTCTTTTTCCCCTCTGGATATCTTACCCTCAGAAAGATTCAACTGAGTATTATTTTTCTTAAGGCTTTTAAAAGTTGAAATGTTAGTGAATGCAAACACAGCTAGCACCAAGACAACTAGTCCAAACAGAAAAACATGCTTAAAACTGCCTATACTAATGACATCAGCAACAGTAGCAATCAAAGCAAGTACAGCAGCGACTGCGAAAATAATCCCAAATTTTAGCTTCTTCTCATAGTTATTGTAACCAACAGCAACCCAACCAGTGGACTCTGAAACAGACATTTAATTTCACCTTTGTTCAAAATTGAACTATCGGTCAACAGTCCTGATAACTCAGTGAACTACTGCTTGTGGCGGAAATGGTAGGATTCGAACCTACGGTGGATATATCCCACACTTGTTTTCGAAACAAGCTCTTTAGGCCGCTTAGATACATTCCCAAGAAATAATAGAAGGGCGGCTCGACTATTATAGTCGAGCCGCCCTTCTTGCTGGTCGGGATAGCGAGACTCGAACTCGCGAAGTGCCCCGCCCCCAAAGCGGGTGGCCTAGCCGCTGGCCCATATCCCGGCATTAGATCACCATCAGAACCTTAATGGTTCCTTAAGCTCTCTAATAATATTAGTCTAGCATACTTCTACATATAAAGCAACATAAAACCGAAGTTTTATTAGCTTCAGTGGGTCCACGGGGACTCGAACCCCGAATTGAGCATTAAGAGTGCCCAGTGATCACCGATTTCACCATAGACCCATTACCAATAAGAAAACCAACAAACGTGGACCCTAGGGGATTTGAACCCCTAATCTTCATACAGCCAGTATGACGCCTTACCAGATTCGGCTAAGGGCCCTTAATCTAAACGTGCGGCTGACAGGATTCGAACCTGCATGTATCCAATTAAACTTTCAACACGTTCGTAGCGTGAGGTTATACAACCGCAAACATCTCATTTTACAGGATAAGACAACCTGAGAGTAAGTTTTTCATAGGTAACTCCAGCCTACCACTCAGCGGAAACCG
>Ga0247742_10000612_pt1 | contig 27951 bp, 24 predicted proteins | sample UWRJL208509C2_FD_180944 | JGI IMG/M metagenome (GOLD analysis project Ga0247742, IMG submission 180944) | Plant litter microbial communities from Arlington Agricultural Research Station in Wisconsin, United States - UWRJ-L208-509C-2 | ecosystem: Environmental > Terrestrial > Plant litter >...
GACTGGGGGTATGGCTCGATCCGGCACCACCGACGCCCGGGAGCCCGCCCAGGAGATTCTGCACCGGGCCGCGCGCATCGAAGACTCCTTCCACCGATGGCGCGAGCGGCGTGGCCGAAAGCGCGGTCTCGTGACGACGATCGTGCCGTACGCCGGCTACGGGGCGCCGGACTGGACAAGGGTGCTGTGCCGGGTGGTGCTCGCCAGGGGCGATGCGCCCAAGCAGCGCGCCGACAAGGTTCGGGGGTGGCGCAGCTTCTTCTCCATCCCGGTATCGGGTGAGTCGATCACGGTCACGGCGGGGGGACGTTCGCAGCGGGTCTCCCCGAACCGCGGCGGCATCGTCGACGTCAGAGTCGAGACGTCGCTGACGCCGGGGTGGCACACCATCACCCTGCAGGCGGATGATGCAGAGCCGGTCACCGCCCCTGTGTTCATCGTCGACCCCGCTACTCGGTTCGGCATCGTCTCCGACATCGACGACACGGTGATGGTGACGGCGCTCCCCCGCCCGTTCCTCGCCGCGTGGAACACCTTCGTGCTCGACGAGCACGCCCGCACTCCGGTGGCCGGGATGGCGGTGCTCTACGAACGACTTCGGCGCGAGCATCCCACCGCCCCCGTCATCTACCTGTCGACGGGCGCCTGGAACGTCGCGCCCACCCTGCGGCGCTTCCTCGATCGCAACCTGTACCCCTCCGGTCCCCTGCTGCTGACCGACTGGGGGCCCACCCATGACCGGTGGTTCCGCAGCGGCCAGGAGCACAAGCGCGACAGCCTGGGCCGACTGGCCGAGGAATTTCCGGAGATGAAGTGGCTGCTCATCGGCGACGACGGCCAGCACGACGAGGCGATCTACGGTGCGTTCGCCGAGGCGCACCCGGAGAACGTCGCGGCGATCGCCATCCGCCAGCTGTCGACCGGTGAGGCGGTGCTCGCCGGTGGCCGCAGCACCGCGACCTCCTCGGACAAGGCGTCGCCCGCTCGCTGGTTCTACGGCCAGAATGGCGCAGCGCTCTCAGAACAGTTGGTTGACGCACACCTCCTCACGGTGCAGTAGTGCCCCTTCCGATTGAGGATTACGCCGTCATCGGGGACGGTCACACCGCCGCCCTCGTCGGCCGGGATGGCAGCATCGACTGGCTGTGCCTGCCGAGGTTCGACTCGCCCTCGACGTTCGGTGCGCTGCTCGGCACTGAGAACCACGGCCGGTGGCTGGTTGCGCCGAGATCGAGTACCGCGACGAGCATCCGTCGTTACGTCGACGACACCTTCATCCTGGTCACCCGCTGGAGCACTCCCGAGGGCGAGGTGGAGGTCACCGACCTGATGCCCTTCGGTGACCGGCGGGCCGATGTCATCCGACGCGTCCGCGGGATCAGCGGGTCCGTTCCCATGCTGGTCGACCTGCGCATCAGATTCGGGTACGCCGATGCGTTGCCGTGGATCCGGCAGGTCGAGGAGAAAGGACGCCACTCCCTGATCGCGATCGCCGGGCCCGACGCTGTCGTGGTGCGCGGCGCCGAGCTCGCCGCCCACGGCCGTACGCACACATCCGAGTTCACCGTGAGCGCGGGCGAGACGGTCGACCTCACGATGACCTGGTACCCGGCGCATCGCGATGCTCCGGAGCCTCCGCCCGTGAGTGAGCGCATCGAGGCCACAACGCAGTGGTGGCAGCGCTGGGCCTCGGCCGCATCGCCCTCACCCGAGTACGGCGCGCAGGTGCGTCGGTCGTTGCTCGTGCTGCGCGCGCTCACCCACGAAGACACCGGCGGCATCGTGGCCGCAGCGACGACCAGCCTGCCCGAGGAGTTCGGCGGATCGCGCAACTGGGACTATCGGTACGTGTGGCTGCGGGATGCCTCGCTCACCTTGCACGTGCTGCTCGACCACGGTTTCATCGCCGAGGCGGACAGGTGGCGCAATTGGCTGCTCCGCGCCATCGCCGGCGACCCCGCGGACGTGCAGATCATGTACGGGCTCTCGGGCGAACGTCGGCTCGACGAGTGGGAGGTCTCGAGCCTGCCCGGGTACCACGGTGCCTCGCCGGTTCGCGTGGGAAACCAGGCGTACCGACAGTTCCAGGGCGATGTGTTCGGCGAGATCATGCTCGCCCTGCAGGCCGCCCGCCGCCTCGGTGTCGACAAGACCGACTTCTCCTGGCCCCTGCAGCGAGCCCTGATGACCTACGTCGAGGAGAACTGGCGGCGCGCCGACCACGGCATCTGGGAGATCCGCGGCCCCGCTCGGCACGTCACCCACTCCCGCGTGATGCTGTGGGTGGCCGTGGATTGCGCGCTCAACGCGGTGACGGAGTTCGGGCTCGACGGACCCGTGGCGCGCTGGCTCCAGCTGCGGGATGAGATCAGCGCCGAGATCGAGGCCAACGGCTTCGACCCGAAGCGCAACACCTACGTGCAGTACTACGGGGCCACCACGGTCGACGCATCGTTGCTGCAGCTCTCCCAGGTCGGCTACCTGGCAGCGGACGACCCGCGCATGCTCGGAACGGTCGAGGCGATCGAGCGCGAGTTGATGCACGAGGGATTGGTGCTGCGCTACCGCACCGACACCGGCGTCGACGGCCTGCCCGCCGGCGAGAATCCGTTTCTGGCCTGCTCGTTCTGGCTGGTGGAGCAGTACGCGAAATCCGGTCGGGTCGATGACGCCCGAGCCCTGATGGACAGACTGTGCGGGTTCGCCAACGATGTGGGACTGCTGAGCGAGGAGTACGACGTCGCGAAGGGCAGGCAGGCCGGCAACACGCCGCAGGCGCTCAGCCATCTCGCCCTGGTGACCGCGGCCGACGCCATTTCCGCGAACTCCTGACAGGTCACCGGACCAAACTCGCACGAAACGCCGAACCGATCTTGACGGTATATCGGCTCGCTGATAGCTTCTCATCTGTTGGTCTGGGTCCTCCTTAGAGGGGACCCGGTGGAACACCCGAACCGGACCCGACGGTGAGGGTGTTCTGCCCCAGCAACGCCGCCCACCGTCCCCCGCGGTTCGGCGTGAACTGTCGTGCGAGACCCTCGTCGGCGCCTGTTCGTTGGTGGTTCGCTTACCCGACCACCACCCGTCCACAGTCGCCGACGAGGGTTCCGGCAATCGCGGCACATCGGCCGCCGTGGACGATACTGGCCCCATGGACCTGTCGGAACGTCGCACGCTCGCGGCCCTTCGGCTGGCAGCCCAGCGGATCGCGACGCCCGAGCCTGCCTCCCCCGCCGACACGGTGCGCTGGATGCTCGCCCTGCAGGCCCAGGACCTGCCGGGGGCTCGCTGGTCGGTGGGTCTCCGCACCCCGGGTTCGACCGATGCCTCCGTCGCCGCAGCGATCGATTCGGGAGAGATCGTGCGTTCGTGGCCGATGCGCGGCACGCTGCACCTGGTGGCGCCAGAAGATGTGCGCTGGATGATGCGGATCGCGGCTCGGCGCCAGGCGACGACTGCTGCAACCCGGCGGCGGGACCTCGGCATCACCGCCGAGCAGGTCGTGGCTGCCAGCGACATCGCGGTGGGGCTTCTGGTGGGTGGGCGCGCTATTCGTCGTGATGCTCTGTTGGCCGAATGGGAGCGGGCGGGCATCCCGACCTCCGGCCAGCGCGGCTATCACCTGATCTGGGCGCTCGCGCATGCGGCGCTGATCGTGTTCGGGCCCGGCGACGGCAAGCACCCGACGTTCGTGCTGCTCGAGGAATGGGTCGCGCCGGCGCCGGAACTCGACGACGATGCCGCCCTCGGCGAATTCGCGTCCCGCTACTTCCGCAGCCACGGGCCGGCTACCGTGCACGACCTGGCGTGGTGGGCGTCGATCACCGTGTCGGATGCCCGCACCGGTGCGGCGCTCGCCGAAGGCCTTGAGGAACGCCAGTTCGATGGGGTCACCCACTACTTCGGGGCCGGTCAGGAGCCTGCCGCTCCCGGCGTGCACGTGCTGCCCGGTTTCGACGAGTATCTGCTCGGTTACCGTGACCGTTCGTCGGTCCTCGCGCCCGAGTTCAGCCGCCTCATTGCTCCGGGCGAGAACGGGATATTCCTGCCGACCGTCGTCGTGGATGGCCGGGTCGTCGCCACCTGGAAGCGAACCGAGACGACAGCCGAGGTGCGCGCGACCCTTTCTCCTTTCACGACGCTGACGAAGAAGGGGTATGCGGGTTACGAGCGGGCGCTGCGGCGGTACGGCGAATTCATCGGCAAGCCGACGCGATCCGATGACTGAGTACGCGCCGTACGAGCTGACCTCCGACGGGTTCGAACTGGTCAGCACCGAAGTCAGCGGGCCGGTCGGCTCGGCGATCGTGCACCATCGCGCGCATCGTGGCTCGCCGGTCGCGACGATCTTCATCCACGGGGCGGCCGGGTCGTGGACGACGTGGAGCCCATTACTGCGTGCCGCGCGCGAGTCCGGCGTCGAGCTCGGGGAACTGGTACTCATCGACCTGCCGGGCTGGGGAGGCGGTCGGCTGCTCGACCCGTCTCCCTCGCTCGACGCGATCTGCGATGTCGTCCGTGACGCAGCGCTGCGCCTCGGGTACACGGAGTGGGCCGTGGTCGGCCATTCGATGGGCGGCTTTCTGGCGCTCCACCTGGCCGTCACTGACCCCGAGCGGGTGCATTCGGTGACGATGGTCTCGGGCACCACCTTCTCGGTGATCGAAAGCGTGGAGCATCCCCTCACCCGGTTCCGCACCCTGCCCGGCTTCGTCGCGCTGTGGCAGGTGATGAAGCTGCTGAGCCGGCTTGGTTCGGGTGGTCGCGCGTTCGTCGGGGCGCTCGCCAGAGTCGGCCTTCTCAGGCCCGCGGTGTTCCCGTTGTTCCGGCACCCGTGGCGCGTGGGCAGGAGCGTCATCGACGCCCTCGGGCGTGAGCTGCGGCCGGCCTCGTTCGTGGCCGCCACCGATATCGTGCGCAACTACGACACCTCGGCGTGGACCGCAGTCACCTGCCCCGTCACGGCGATCAAGGGCGATCGCGATGTCTTCGTGCGCGACGACGATCTCGATCGACTTCGGGAAGTGGTGTCGCAGGCCCGCACGATCGTGGTGCCCGACTGCGGTCACTTCGCCGCGGTCGAGCGGCCCTTCGAGGTGATCGAGGCGATGCGGCCCAGCGGCGACGAGTAGGCCTAACCCCTGCGGTCGACGCCGAGCCAGCTGAGCGAACCCAGGCCCTCCGGCGTCAGGCCGAACTGCTCGCTGGCGTTGGCGACCACCGCCCGCACCTCGGGCTGGTCGGCGCCTTCGCGCACGATGATGTCGACGCCCGCAGGGGTGGCCAGTGATTTCGAGAACCGGATCGCGACGACCTCCCCGTCATCGCTGCACCCCGCAACGCTCCAGCGACTGGCGATCACACCCAGCGCGCCGCGCCCGCGCCAGACGAACTCGTCGCCGCGCAGCACGTCGCGGCCCAGGATGTGCCGGTCCTTACCGTCGGCGTCGAGGTAGGACACGTCGTCGCCGAGCACGAGCGGGTCGGCCGAGACCAGCGCGTACGAGAACCGGGGGTGCGACCGCTTGCCTGAGAGCCACATCGGGAAGTTGGTGGCCACGATCGACCAGGAGCCGGGCAGCAGCTCCGCCAGCCGAGCCTGATCGAGAGGTGCGTGCATCCGTCAACTGTACGGGCGCCGGTCAGCCCTTGACCGCGCCACCGAGCCCCGCACTCCTCAGGAAGACGCGCTGGAAGGCGAGAAAGAAGATGATGGGGATGATCGTCGAGATCGCCAGCGCCGCCAGGTACACATCGAGTTCGATCGCCCGCTGCAGGGTCGGCAGTCGCACCGACAGCGGCTGCACGGCGGGGTCGCGCAGCACCAGCAGCGGCCAGAGGTAGTCCTTGTAGGCCGCGATGATCGCGAACACCGAGATCACCCCGAGTATCGGTCGGGACATCGGCAGAACCACCGACCAGAACAGCCGGAAGGACCCGGCGCCATCGGTCCGCGCCGCCTCGAAGACCTCGCGGGGCAGGTTGTCGAAGAATCTCTTCACCAGAAGGATGTTGAACGCGTTCGCTCCGGCCGGCAACCACACCGCCCAGAACGTGTTGATGAGAGAGGTGTGGATGAACGGGGGGTCGATGATCACCAGGTAGAGCGGCACGAGTAGCACCACCACCGGCACGAACAGCGTCGCCAGCACCAGGCCATTCAGTATTCCGGCGTATCGCGGTTTCAGGATCGACAGGGCGTAACCGGCGGTGGTCGCGACGAGGAGCTGCACCGCCCACGCCCCGAGGGCCACCCAGATGGTGTTCAGGAACTGGACATCGATATGCACCTCGTTCCACGCGGCGGCGAGGTTTCCCCAGTCGATACCGCTCGGGAACAACGCCATCGGATCGCGCAACGTGTCCTGCGTCGTTGTCACCGCGGACTTCGCGAGCCACAGGATCGGGCCGAGCCCGAACACCACGAGCAGCACGAGCAGGGCGGCGTGCAACGCGCCGAAGGTGCGCCGGATCCGGGGCCGTCGCCAGTCGGACGTCGAGACGATGCTGCGGTCATCCTCCTCTCGCGGCCGGGACCGGCGGCTCACGAGCTCCACCGCTTCGTGAGCTGGAAGTAGACGAGGGAGAGCAGCGCGAGGAAGAGCGCGAGCATCACGCTGAGCGCGGTCGCCGCCCCGTAGTTGCCGCCCAGGCTGTTCTGGAAGGCGTATCGATAGATGAGCAGCAGAACGGTCACCGTGGAATTGGCCGGACCGCCGCCCGTGAAGAGGAAGGGTTCAAGGAACACCTGGGAGGTGCCGATCACCTGCAGGATGAGCGTGATCAGCAGCACCCCTCGCAACTGCGGAAGAGTCACGAACCAGACCTTCTGCCAGACCGATGCGCCGTCGACCTCCGCCGCGTCATAGAGCTCGGGAGGCACGCTGGTCAACGCCGCCAGGTAGATGATCACGGTGCCGCCGGCGGCCGCCCACGTCGCCTCCAGAACGAGCGACGGCATCGCCTGCATGGCGTTCTGGATCCACGGCTGAGGGGGGATGCCGACCCACCCGATGATGGTGTTGAAGACCCCGGCCGGCCTGCCGTCGTAGAAGAACTTCCAGAGCAGCACGGCCACGACGGGCGGCACCACGACCGGCAGATAGGCCAGGGCGCTGAATAGCCCTTTACCGCGACGAACCTCGCTCATCAGCACCGCCGCCACCAGCGGCAGCGGGTAACCGAAGAGCAGGGCGAGCAAGGCGAAGTAGCCGGTGTTCTGCACTGCGATCAGGAAGTTCGGGTCGCCGAGTACGCGAGCGAAATTGTCCCAGCCGACGAACTCGGGTGCGGTGACCAGGTTCGTCTTCTGGAAGCTCATGATTCCGGCCTGCACGATCGGGTACCAGGAGAACACCCCGAAGATCACCAGCATCGGGAGCAGGAAGACGAGGGTGGACAGCCCTCCCCCGCGCAGCCAGGTGGAGAGGGCTGCTCGTGGTCTGCGTCGTTGGACGGTCGTGCTCATGGTGCTCCCGCTGGGTGGATCGGAGGGGCTGCGGGCGGAGCGCCCGCAGCCCCGATGGCTATCGGCCGGCGTCGCTACTGGTCGGCGTCGATCAGTGCCTGGATGTCGACGTTAACCTGCTCGAGTAGGGCATCGACGTCGGCATCCGGATCCGTGAGCACCGCCTGGATCACGATGTCGAGGGCGGCGTACAGGTCCTGCGTGTGCGCAACCGGCTCGGCGATCGTCGGCTGGTCGAAGATGTTGTCGAGGAAGAACGACACCTGCTCCTGCGGGACGTTGATGTACTCCGAGATCCACTGCCTCGACTCCTCAAGGGTGGCCTCGTCGAAGATCGGAAGCGCCGGCACCCCGACGGGCTGGTCGGACTCTGCGAGTGTCTTGGCGTCGAGTACCGCCGCGTCCTGGTCGATCAGCTTCTGCATGTAGTAGAAGTCGATCCAGCGAACCGCGGCGGCCTTCTCGGCCTCGGTCGCCTTGATGTTCACCGAGGCAACGGTTCCCCCGGCGAGCACTCCCGCGTCGGAGCCCTCGAGCGGCAGGCTGGCCAGACCGTAATCGGCCGGGTCCATCGCCTGCGACTGCACCAGGTTGGTGAAGATGTCTGACCCGCTGGTGTACATGCCGATCTGACCGGCGCCGAAGGCCTGGTTGATGGTGCCCCAGTCGAGCAGGAAGTCGGCTCCCATCGAGTTGTCCTCCCAGCGGAGCGCCTTGAGGAACTCGAGCGCGTCCTTCGTGCCGTCGTTGTCGGCGGTCACCCGCACCGAGTCACCGTCGGGCACCTCGAGGCGGCCGCCGCGGGCGTAGGTGGCCACGGCGAGTTGCCAGCCTCCGGTGTTGCTCGCCGCCATTGTCGCGTACCCGGTCAGACCGGTGGTGTCTGAGATGGTCTTCGCGGCGTCGCGAACCTCCTCCCACGTCGTCGGAGGCGAATCGGGGTCGAGACCCGCCGCTTCGAAGATCGCGCGGTTGTACTGGAGGCCATTGCCGTAGGCCGCGGTCGGCAGTCCATGGATCTGACCATCCGATCCCTGCGCCTGGGCCAACACGTTCGGGTTGAAACGATCCGCGTAGTCCAGCTTCTCCACCTCCGCCGTGATGTCAGCCAGCTGGCCGTTCTCGATGAGCGTCTTGGTGTCGGTGAACGGGATGGTGTACACATCCGGCAGCGTGCCGCCCGCAAGTTGTGCCGCGAAGGTGGGTCCGGTCCACTCATACTCCTGTGGCTCGATCTTGATGTCGGGGTTGGCGTCCTCGAACTGGGCCACCTGCTCGTTGAAGGCGTCGAAGGCAGCGTCGTCGCTACCCGGAATGAGGCTGACCACCGAGATCGTGGTGATGCCGTCGTCTGCTGCTGGAGCGCTGCACGCTCCCAGTGCGGCGAGAACGCCCAACGCGGTGAATCCCGCGGCGAGTGCTGTGGTTCGAGACTTCATTGTCGTGCCCTTCTGTGTCAGTTGTGAGGATGTGCGGTGCCGGACGGTGATGCGGTGCGGTGACTCTCCCCGGCCTCGGGCCGGGTTCTCAGCCATGCCGTCGAGTCGGGGGGCAGCCTGTTGCTCACCAGGCCGCTGCTGCTCAGCAGCACGTCGGTGTGGTCGGGGAGGTCGATCGGGGCAGCGGAGAAATTGGTGACGCTCACGAAGTCGGCGCCGCGCCGGAAGGCGAGCACGTTCTCACCCTGCTCCACCCACGCCAAGCCCTCGTCACCCTCGAGCGACTGACGCAGCCGTAGCGCGCTGCGATACAGCGACAGCATGGATGTCGGGTCTTCGGTTTCAGCGTCGACGGTGAATCGACTCCAGCTCGTGGGCTGCGGCAACCAGGTCGTCGCGCCCTGCGGCGAGAAGCCGAACGGCGGTGCATCCCCGCTCCAGGGCATCGGCACGCGGCACCCGTCTCGCCCGGGGTCCACTCCCCCTGACCTGAAGTACATCGGATCCTGTCGCGCCGAGTCCGGCAGGTCCTCGACCTCGGGCAGGCCCAACTCGTCGCCCTGGTAGATGTACAGGCTGCCCGGGAGCGCGGCGACGAGCAGGGCTGCTGCCCTGGCCCGGCGGGTGCCCAGCTCCAGATCCGTCGGCACGCCGAATCGCTTCGCCGAGAACGTGAACGAGCTGTCCTCGCGCCCGTACCGGGTGACCGGCCGGGTCACGTCATGGTTGGAGAGCACCCAGGTGGAGGGCGCTCCCACCGGCGCGTGAGCTGCGAGCGTGGCATCAATCGATTCGCGCAGTTGCGCGGCGTTCCACGGCCTGGCCATGAAATCGAAATTGAATGCGGTGTGCAGCTCGTCGCCGCGCAGATAGTTCGTGAATCGCACCGGGTCGGGCATCCACACCTCCCCGACCAGTAGTCGGGGCGTCGGGTATCCGTCCGCAATCTCCCGCCACGATCGGTAGATCTCGTGGACCTCGTCCCGGTCGGTGTTGGGATGCCCGCCAGGCGGCTCCGCGCCGGTCACCTCCGGAAGAGCGGGGTCCTTGACCAGGAGAGCTGCGGAGTCGATCCGAACACCCGCGACCCCCCGGTCGAACCAGAATCTCAGCACGTCTTCGTGCTCCCGGCGCACGTCAGGGTGGTTCCAGTTCAGATCGGGCTGTGCGGGCGTGAACAGGTGCAGGTACCAGTCGCCCGGCGAGCCATCCGGATCGGTCGTCCTGGTCCAGGTGTCGCCCTGGAAGTTAGATACCCAGCGGGTCGGCATCTCGTTCCCCCAGGGGCCACGACCGGGTCGGAACCAGAACCGCTCGCGGGCCGCGCTGCCGGGCCCTTCCGCCAGTGCGCGGCTGAACCACTCGTGCCGGTTGGACACGTGATTGGGCACGATGTCGATGATGGTCCGGATGCCCAGCGCGAGCGCGTCGGCGATGAGGGCTTCCGCCTCGGCCAGGTCTCCGAACAGGGGATGGATGTCTCGATAATCCGAGACGTCATAGCCGCCGTCGGCGAGGGGACTGGGGTACCAGGGGGTGAACCAGAGCGCGTCGACGCCGAGATCAGCGAAATAGGGAAGCCGAGCCCGCACCCCGGCAAGATCGCCCGTGCCATCGCCGTTGCCATCCGCGAAGCTGCGGATGTAGAGCTGATAGATCACCGCGCTGCGCCACCACAATTGGTCGTCACGGCCGTGGGCAGGATGGGACACGTCTCTCTTTTCCTCAACGTCGGTGTTGTCGAGATGAAAAGTAATATGCGTGACAAAATGATGCAAGAACTAAACAAGTAGCAAATGGCTTGCGGAGAATTGCGCTAGTTGGCCGGCCCGGTCGAACCCCGCACCACCAGTTCCGGCTCGAACAGGTACTCGTCGGTGACCACGTTCGTGCCCTTGATCTGACCCACCAGCAGTTCGATGATCATCCGCCCCATCGGCTCGATCGGCTGCCGAACGGTCGTCAATGGTGGATCGATCGCGTTCATGAGCGCCGAGTCGTCGAAGCCCACGATGGATACGTCGCCGGGCACGGCCAGGCCCGCTCGACGGGCGGCCCGGATCGCGCCGATGGCCACCGGATCGGACATGCAGATGATGCCCGTCACACCCGTCGCCAACAGGCGGGCAGCCGCTGCCTGACCCGCCTCGAGCGAGTAGTGGGAATGAACCACCTCCACAGTCATCCCCTCGCGCGCAGCGGCGCCCTGAGCTGCCGCCAGCTTCCGCTGCGATGGAACGTGATCCTCCGGGCCGAGCACCAGGCCGATCCTGTCGTGACCGAGCTGGCGGAGGTGGTTCCACGCCTGCAGGGTGGCCACCGAGTCATCCGTCGAGACAGTGGGAAAAGACAGCCCGCTGGCCGGTGCGTTCACGAATACGGTGGGCAGACCAAGTTCGGCAATGCGGCCATAGTGCTCGTGGGATGAGTTCTGCTGCGTGTAATCGCCGCCGACGAACACCACCCCGCTCACGCGCTGCTGGAGGAGCAGGTCGACGTAGTCCGCCTCGGAAATGCCGCCAGCGGTCTGGGTGCACAGCACGGGCGTGTACCCGTTCTGCGCGAGAGCGGCGGCTACCACCTCCCCGAAGGCGGGGAAGATGGGGTTCTGCAACTCCGGCAGGAACAGGCCGACCAGGCGGGCCTTCTCTCCGCGCAGCTTGGTCGGACGTTCGTAGCCGAGCACATCCAGCGCGGTAAGGACCGTCTGTCGAGTCGCGTCTGAGACGCCCGGCTTCTCGTTCAGCACCCGGCTCACCGTGGCTTCACTCACACCCACCTTGCGCGCGACATCCGCGAGTCGTCGTGACATGGCTGCATTCTCGCAAGTCAACGCAAGATCTTGCAAGCGTCGCGCTGGATAGGCTGGCGGCATGCTCCGCACAGCGACGGCGTTGGCGCTGTCGACGCACCCGGGCCCCGCCGTCGCGGTCACCGCCATCGCCGTCATCCTCGGCGCCGGCATCGGACTCGACCCCGGGCGCCTTATCCTGCTGGGTGTTGCCTTCCTGGCCAACCAGGCTTCCGTCGGCCTGTCCAACGACTGGATCGACGCCGATCGTGACCGCGCCGTCGGGCGCACCGACAAACCCGTTGCTGCCGGTCGGGTCGGCGTCGGCACGGTGCGAACCGCGGCCTTCGTGACGGCGGTCGCAGCGCTGCTCCTGACGATCCCGCTCGGATGGCCGGCGACCGCGGCGCACGCGGTCTTCATCGGGTCGGCGTGGGCGTACAACGCCGGGCTGAAGAGCACCGTGCTGTCGGTGCTGCCGTACATCGTGAGCTTCGGACTGCTGCCGGTGGTGGTCACCCTGTCTCGCGAGGCGCCGGCCGGTGCCTCCCCATGGGCGATTGTCGCGGGGGCCCTGCTGGGCGTGGCGGCGCACATCGCGAACGTGCTGCCCGATCTCGATGACGACCGGGCCACCGGGGTGCGCGGGCTCCCCCACCGCCTCGGCGTGCGGGCCTCCGGCGTCGTGATCGCGGTCGCCCTGGCGGGGGCATCCCTCAGCATCGTCCTCGGCCTGGGGGGTGCCGGCCCCCTGCACTACCTGGGTCTCGCCGCGAGCCTGCTGCTCGCCGCGGCCTGCGCCGTGCTGGTGCTGCGCGGAACAGTGACTCGCGCGGTGTTCCGCATCATCATCGCGGCAGCCCTGGTCGACGTGGTGCTGCTCGCGTCGTCCGGAGTCCGCCTACTCGTATAGCAGTGGGGACCGCTGGCGGCCTACGGAGCGGACGCCGCCACCGGAGCCGGGGCCACCTGGGTGTTGCGGATGCCGATGAATGACACGATGCCACCGAGGAAGAACAGCGCCGCGGTGACGATCAGGGTGCGGTGGTAGCTCGCAACATCGAGCGTGCCCGCCGTGATCACGCCGATCATGGCGATCGCCACAAGCCCCGCAACCCGGGAGACCGCGTTGTTGGTCGCCGATCCGATCCCGGCCTGACTCGCCGGGATGGAGCCGAGGATGCCCGCGGTGAGAGGTGCGACGGTGATGGACAGCCCGATGGCGAAGACGAGCACACCGGGCAGCACGTTCCAGAGGTAGTCGACCTCCTTGCCCATCGTCAGGAACAGCAGGTAACCGATCCCCGCGATGATCGGCCCGACCGTCATGAACAGACGGGGACCGAACTTGCCGCTGAGGGTGCCGAACAGGCCGGAGAGGAACACGTTGCCGAGCGACACCGGCAGGAACGCGAGCGCGGCGAGCGTCGCGCTGAAACCCGCGACCTGCTGCAGGAAGACCACGACGATAAAGCCGCCGAGCGATAGTGCGCCGTAAATGAAGACCGTCGCGATGTTGCCCCACGCGAAGTTGCGGTTGGAGAAGATGCCGAGCGGCAGCATCGGGTTGCGCGCCTTGCCCTGCCACCAGATGAACGCGGCGAGCGACAGCAGCCCCAGCACGAACGGGAGGAAGATGACAGGGCTGCCCCAGCCGAACCGCTCCTGCTCGATGAGGGCGAAGACCGGCCCGCCGAGACCGAGGACCCCGAGCACCGCGCCCAGGATGTCGATCTGAACGCCCTCCGCCCGCACATCCTTCTGCTTCAGCATGAACAGCAGCACCAGGGTGATCGCGATCGGAATCAGGTTGATCGCGAACACCCACCGCCAGCTCAGGTAGTCCACGAACAGCCCGCCGAGCAGCGGGCCCGCGAGGAACGACGCGCTGGTCCATGCAGTCCACTGGCCGATCGCCTTCGATTGCGCGGCGTCACGGAACGTCGAGATGATCAGGGCGAGAGAGCTGGGAACCAGGAGGGCCCCGGCGATGCCCTGCACCCCGCGCAGCACGATCAGCAGCTCAGCCGTCGGGGCCAGGGCGATCAGCAGGGATGACACCCCGAACCCAATGAGCCCGACCCGCAGCACGACGATGCGACCGAAGACGTCGGACAACGAGCCGGCCAGCAGGATGAGCGACCCGAGGGTGATGAGGTACGCGTCGACGACCCACTGCTGGGTGCTCAGCCCACCGCCGAGATCGCGGCTGATCGCCGGCAACGCCACATTGATGACGGAGCCATCGAGGAAGGCGACGAACGAGGCGAGAATCGCGATGATGAGCACGAGGCGCTGTTGGGCAGTCATGCGCTCATCTAACACCCGGGTCGATCGCCTCCTCTACCGCATCCAGTACAGCCTTCGTCGCGAGGATCCTGAAGTGGCCGATCTCGCGGACGACGATATTGGTGGCGCCGTCGAGGTGACTCGACGCCGGGATGACCGGATCGAACTCACTGTAGATCGAGGTGATACGGGAGTTGATGGCGTAGTTCGCAGCGAGGCGCGACAGGGTGGAACCGCCCGGTCGGAACACCCGGAGCGTGCGGACCGGTGAGTAGCGAGCCAGCCTCGAACCCGAGAAGGGGGTGGCGATCGCGACCATCCGGGAGACCCGCTGGCCCGTGTCATCCACCGCCATAATGTGCTTTCCGATGAGCCCGCCCTTGCTGTGGGCGAGAATGACGACCCCGTGCAGGTCGTGCTCGTCGAGGTAGCGTTCGGCGAGCGCCGCAGCCTCCGGGATGCGGCCGGTGTTGAGACCGAGCCCCCGCAGTACATGCACGGGATGCCCCGCCTCGTGCATCCGGCGGCCGGCCGACAGCAGGTACTGCCACCCCTCGTACACGCCGGGAATGAGCAGGATCGGGGCACGGGTGCCCGTGGCCAGCGACTCGGGCTCACCCGGTCGCAGGGGGAAGCGCACGAACCAGAGCGCCCCGACGAACCAGTCGGCGTACCAGAACCACAGCCGGCGCAGCGCTGTCATCGCCGGCCGTGCTCGGCGATCGCCTCGGCAACGCCCACCGGGTCGCTGTACATGACCACGTGCGGGCCGTGCACGACGGCGAAGGTGGCGTTCGGGATGTTCGCGGCGAGCGCCCTCGACCACGCAACCGGAACCACGAGGTCGGCATGCCCGTTCAGTACCAGCGTGTGGGCGACAATATCCCCCACCCGCTCCTCGATGCGATCGCCGAACAGGTGCCGGGTCTGCTTGAAGAAGTAGGGCATGCCGCATCGCATGAAGTAGTCCCAGGCGATGATGAGATTCGCCGCGGGGTGATTGCGGACGCCATCGACGAGCAGGCGCCAGGCTCCCGACCAGAGGTTGCGCTCGTTCGAGGGCATGGTGGGGGCCATCAGCACGATCCGGTCGGTGACGTGGGGCGAGTCGACGGCCAGGCGACTGACCACCTGCGCGCCCATGGAGTGGCCGACCAGCACCGGGTTGACCAGTTGCGAGTCCTCCAGCATTCGGGCGAGCACTCCGGCGTGGTCGCTGATCGAGACATCTCGACGCGGGTCGGGCGCGGAGCCGTAGCCGGGCAGGTCGACGAGGTAGACCGCTCCACGCTTGGCCAGTTCGGCAGCCGCGGGATGGAAGTACCGGGACGACACCCCGATGCCGTGCACGAGCACGAACGTCGGGCCGTCGGCGCGACCCGGGAACCGCCGGATGACGACGGTCAGATCGTCGAAATCGCGACGACTGGTGAAGAAGGTGGCGCCGCGCGCGTGCCGCACCCGGTAGTCATCCTCTCCGCGCGGGGCCATTGCCCTGCGCGCAGTGCTCATTCGGCCACAATAGTACGGTGAGCATTGGAACCAACTGGGCGAGGTACCACGAGTACCGGGCCACCGCACTGCACGAGCCGACAACGATCGAGCAGTTACAGGAGGTGGTGGCCGGCTCGCCGCGGATCCGGGCTCTCGGCAGCCGGCACTCGTTCAACGACATCGCCGATTCTGACGAGCTGGTTTCGCTTGCCGGCCTCGAGCCCGACATCGATGTGGATCGGGATGCCTCTACCGTCTCCTTCTCGGCGGGGCTGCGCTACGGCGACCTCGCTGCCGTGCTCGAGGCGGAGGGGGTGGCGCTGCACAACCTCGCCTCCCTGCCGCACATCTCGGTCGCGGGCGCCGTCGCCACCGGCACGCACGGCTCGGGCGATCGCAACGGCACCCTCTCGACGGCGGTCGCCGCCATCGAACTGGTGACGGGGTCGGGCGAGCTGATGACCATCCGCCGCGGCGACCCCGACTTCGCCGGCGCCGTCGTCTCGCTCGGCGCCCTCGGCGTGGTGTCGCGGCTGACCGTCGACATCGAGCCGACCTTCGAGGTGCGACAGGATGTCTACGAGGGCCTGGCCTGGAGCGAGCTGCTCGAGAACTACGACGCCGTGACCTCCGCGGCCTACAGCGTGAGCGTCTTCACCGACTGGCAGGGTGACGACATCTACAGCGTCTGGCTGAAGAGCCGGGTCGACGCCGAGGTGCCCCCGTCGGAGTTGTTCGGGGCGCCGCGCGCACCCGTCGACCTGCATCCCCTGCAGGAGATGCCGTCCGAGAACACCACCCGCCAGGGCGGCGTGCCCGGGCCGTGGAACGACCGGCTCCCGCATTTCCGGATGGGATTCACGCCGAGCAACGGGGATGAGCTGCAGACGGAGTACCTGCTCCCCCGCCAACACGCCGTCGCCGCCATCGAGGCGGTGCGCGCTCTGCGCGATCGGATCTCGCCGGTGCTGCACGTGACGGAGCTGCGCACGATGGCGGGCGACGACGTGTGGCTGAGCGGCGCCTACGGCGGCGACACCTCGGCGATCCACTTCACCTGGAAGTTCGAGCCCGACCGGGTTCTGCAACTGCTGCCCGTCATCGAGGCGGCTCTCGCGCCGTTTCAGGCGCGGCCGCACTGGGGCAAGCTCTTCGATTCTGTCGACAGGTCGCTCTACCCGAAACTGGGTGAGTTCGTCACCCTGGCCGAGCGCCTCGACCCCGCCGGGAAGTTCCGCAACGAGTTCCTCGAGAAGAACGTTTTCTGAGGCTCTAGACCATTCCCACGGCGGTCACCCGCACCACGGCGAGACCCTGCTCGACCGATTCGGCCAGGTCGACCGTCGCACTGATCCCCCAGTCGTGGTCGCCCGCCGGATCGTCGAAGATCTGCCGCACCGTCCACTGCTGCGGGCCTTCGGTGATCATGATCATCGCCGGGCCGCGAGCGTCCCCGCCGGTGCCGAGGGAGCCGTGCTCGTCGAAGTACGCGTCCATCGCGTCGGCCCAGGCATCGGCGTCGAAGCCCGCGGCGGAATCGAGCTCGCCCAGGGCATCCCAGTTCTCCAGCGCGGCCAGCTGGACCCGCCGGAACATCTCATTGCGCACCAACACTCGGAACGCGCGCGGGTTGGCGAGCACCGAGGGCGGCGCGGGCGGAACGACGGGTGCCGTCGGGTCGTCGGCGGGATTGATCATCGCCTCCCACTCGTCGAGCAGGCTGGAGTCGACCTGCCGCACGAGTTCGCCGAGCCACTCGATCACGTCGAGCAGCTCCTCGGTCTTCGCGTCGTCGGGGATGGTCTGCCGCGCGGCCCGGTACGCGTCAGACAGGTAGCGCAGCACCAATCCCTCCCGCGGGGCGAGCTGGTAGAAACCGGTGAAGTCGGCGAAGGTCATGGCGCGCTCGTACATGTCGCGAACCACGGATTTGGGGCTCAGCTCGAAGTCGCCGATCCACGGTTGCGTCGCGCTGTAGGTGACGAAGGCCGCGTCCAGAAGCTCCTCGAGGGGCTTCGGCCAGGTGATCTGCTCCAGCAGCTCCATGCGCTGGTCGTACTCGATGCCCTCCGCCTTCATCGCGGCCACCGCTTCCCCGCGGGCCATGAACTGCTGCTGCGAGAGCACCGGCTTCGGGTCATCCAGGGTCGATTCGAGCACCGAGATCATGTCGAGCGCATAGGTCGGTGATTCGGGGTCGAGCAACTCGAACACCGCCAGGGCGAAGGGCGAGAGCGGCTGGTTCAGCGCGAAGTTGGGCTGAAGGTCGACGGTCAGCCTGATTTCGACCCGGTCATCCAGGGTCTCGACCAGTTCGCCGACGTACATCGCCATCACCGGCACGGTGACCTGCTCCACGACGCCGGCGGTGCGCAGGGTGCGATAGATGGCCAGCGCCCGGCGCGCGAGGGCCAGCTTGCCGTTCCAGCTCTCATGACTGGTGAAGATCAGGTCGCGCATGTGCTCGAACGGGCCGCGCCCGTCGGCCGAGACGCCGCGCGCGATCACGTTGAGGATCATCGAGTGGCTCACCTGCATGTGGCTGGTCAGCAGCTCCGGCTCGGCGCCGATCAGCCGGTTGAAGCTCGGCTCCCCCCACGAGACGAACCCTTCTGGGGCGCGCTTCCGCACGATCTTGCGGATCTTCTTGATGTCGTCGCCGGCCTTCGCGACCAGCCGCGCGTTCTCGGCTTCGTGCTCGGGCGCCTGGGCGACGACGGTGCCGGCGGTGTCGTATCCCGCCCGCCCCGCGCGACCAGCCACCTGGTGGAACTCGCGCGCACTGAGCTGGCGCATGCGCGTGCCGTCGTACTTGGTGAGCGCGGTCAGCAGCACGGTGCGGATGGGAACGTTGATGCCCACCCCGAGGGTGTCGGTGCCGCAGATGACCCGCAGCAGGCCGCGCTGGGCGAGCTGCTCGACGAGCCTGCGGTACTTGGGCAGCATGCCGGCGTGGTGCACACCGATCCCCGCACGGATCAACCGCGACAGCGTCTGACCGAACCGCGTGGTGAACCGGAACCCGCCGATCGCCTCGGCGATCTCATCGCGCTGCTCCCGGCTGATCACCTTGATGCTCGTCATCGCCTGCGCGCGCTCGAGAGCTGCGGCCTGGGAGAAGTGCACGATGTAGATCGGTGACTGCCCGGTGTGCAGCAGATCCTCGACCGTTTCGTGCACGGGCGTCGTGACGTAGGAGTAATGCAGCGGCACCGGTCGGTCGACGCCGGTGATGAGCGCGGTCTCTCGGCCGGTGCGCCGGCTCAGGTCGTCGGCGATCGGCGTCATGTCGCCGAGCGTGGCCGACATGAGGATGAACTGGACTCTCGGCAGCGTCAGCAGCGGCACCTGCCACGCCCATCCCCGGTCCGGGTCGGCGTAGAAGTGGAACTCGTCCATCACCACCTGGTCGACCGGCGAGTCTTCGCCGTTGCGCAGGGCGAGGTTGGCCAGGATCTCGGCGGTGCAGCAGATGATCGGGGCATCGGAGTTGACGCTCGAGTCACCGGTGACCATGCCGACGTTCTCGGCACCGAAGATGTCGACGAGCGCGAAGAACTTCTCGCTGACCAAGGCCTTGATCGGCGCGGTGTAGAAGCTGCGCTTGCCCTGCGCCAGCGCAGTGAAGTGCGCCGCGATCGCCACCAGCGACTTACCGGTGCCGGTGGGCGTGGAGAGGATGACGTTCGCCCCCGACACGATCTCGATGAGCGCCTCATCCTGCGCCGGGTAGAGCGGCAAGCCGCGACCCTCGGCCCACTCGGCGAAGACGGTGTAAGCCTCGTCAGCGTCGAACGGCGTCGGCGCGAGATCGAGGAGGGCGGGCATCCCTCAACCGTAACGAGTGCGGCGCAGCGTCACCGGCCAACGTGGACATGCCGCAGGAACCGGCGGCCGCGCACGGCAGAGGGTCGGATGCGCACATACGCGTAGGTGGTCACCGGGATCCAGTCCGGCAGGGCGAGCAGGTCGGCGGCCTCGATCTCGTCCGCGGTGGTGAGGAACTCGGCGGTGCCGCGGAGCACGACGCTCCAGGAGCCGTGATCGGCCACCTCGTCGATCTCCAATACCACCGAGCTGTTCTCGAGAAGCTCCCGCGACTTGGTTCCCGAACCGGTGCGGAAGACGATTGTCGCGTCGTCGGCCTGGTAGTAGATCGGGAAGATGTCGGGGCGGTCGCCGTCGATCAGTCCGAGACGGCCAAAGTTGTTGGCGCCGAGCAGTGACCAGCAGTCCGCTTCGCTGAGCTCAGTGACCGGCCCCCTCGGCGACCAGCCGTTCAGTTCGTCTGGCATGCGATCCCCTCTCGTCGAGCTGGCCGGAGTGGCCACCCTCCGAGGCTGTCAGGCGCGCGCTCGCGACGGTAGGGCAGAAGGTCCTCCCTCGGCACCGGCCGCAGCGCGCCAGAGTACAATTCCGTGTGACCACCGCGCCCGAGACACCGCCAGGCGGCATCGACCCCACTTCGCTTCAGGTGACCCTCGATGTGCTCGCGCAGATGGCCCAGCTCGACCAGGAGCACCCCGACTTCATCGCCGTGCGCCAGGCGACGGCCAAGATGTTCAAGGCCGTCAAGAAGGAACGTCGCCTCGAGAAGCGCGCGGGCATCGCGGAGGCCGACCGTTCCGTGATCGCCGCCACCGCCACCGGCGCGCCGGATCGGATCGATGACGAGACCCGCGGCATCCCGATCGCCACCAGCCTCACCGCCCCGACCGCCGGCACGCTGTTGAAACCGCGCGCCTGCTACATCTGCAAGCAGCCGTACACGGTTGTCGACGCCTTCTACCATCAGCTCTGCCCAGACTGCGCGGCGATGAGCCATGCCAAACGGGATGCTCGCACCGACCTCACCGGAAAGCGCGCGCTGCTGACCGGGGGGCGCGCGAAGATCGGCATGTACATCGCGCTGCGACTGCTCCGTGACGGCGCGCACACCACCATCACCACCCGGTTCCCCCGGGACGCGGTGCGCCGTTTCGGCAGCCTCCCCGACTCTGCAGAGTGGATCGACCGGCTCAAGATCGTCGGAATCGATCTCCGCGACCCCGCCCAGGTGATCGGCCTCGCCGAGGAGGTCGCCGCCGCGGGCCCGCTCGACATTCTCATCAACAACGCAACCCAGACGGTGCGGCGCTCCCCCGGGTCGTACCAGCCCCTGGTCGATGCCGAGCTGGCGCCGTTGCCTGACGGGCCACTGCCCGAGTTGGTGACCTTCGGCCACACCAACGACGCGCACCCCCAGGCGCTGGAGCAGTCGGTGGCCTCACACCCGATCCTGTCGGCGGCCGCGGCAAATCTCGCGCGGGAGGCCATGACGGCGGGCTCGAGCTCACTCGAGCGCCTCGCGGCCGGAACCGCAATCGACGCCGGCGGCCTGCTGCCCGACCTCGACCACGTGAACTCCTGGACCCAGCACGTGCATGAGGTCGACCCACTCGAGATGCTCGAGGTGCAGCTGGCCAATACGACGGCCCCGTTCATCCTGATCTCCAAACTGCGTCCGGCGATGGCGGCGAGCGCGGCACGTCGCAAGTACGTCGTCAACGTCAGCGCGATGGAGGGCGTGTTCGGTCGGGGCTACAAGGGCCCCGGTCACCCGCACACGAACATGGCCAAAGCCGCGGTCAACATGCTCACCCGCACGAGCGCCCGCGAGATGTTCGAGAGCGACGGCATCCTCATGACGAGCGTCGACACCGGCTGGATCACCGACGAACGACCGCACCCCACCAAGGTGCGGTTGGCCGAGGAGGGCTTCCACGCCCCGCTCGACCTGGTCGACGGCGCCGCTCGGGTGTACGACCCGATCGTGCGGGGCGAGGCGGGGGATGACATCTTCGGGGTGTTCCTGAAGGACTACGCGCCGGGCGCCTGGTGACCGATCCACTCGCAATCCGGCCCGGAATGCGGGTGGTGGTGCGCTATCGCCTGCCGACCGGGCAGGCGACGGATGCCCTGGGCCAGCTCATCTCGGCGACGGCCACCCAGCTCGTGGTCGACGGTAAGCGCGGAATCGAGACCATCGCGGTGGCGGATCTGATCGCCGCGAAGGAGGTTCCCCCGCCGCCTGAACCGCGCTAGCTGCGGCGGAGGTTGCGCACATCGGTCGGCCCGATCACCGGAGACCCCTTGCGGTGGGGCAGCCAGTCGACGACGAACCACACCAGGTTCTCGACGAGCAAGTACGGCACGTAGGCGGCGATCTGCAGCACCGCCACCGGCAGCAGCAGGGCACCCGCGTAACTGCCCCACACCAGCAGGCGCCACTGCCGGCCGGCGGCGAGGCTGGTCAGCAGGGGCGCGACCCCGACGAGCAGCGCCTGCCACCACGGGATGCCCGCCGCCAGCCACAGCGTGGGCGCGGCGGCCACCAGTAGCAGGCCCGCGCTGCCGAGAAGCAGCAGCCCGACGAAGCGGGCGGTGGAGTGCTTCTGGTAGCGCTCGAACGAGACGAACGTCCACATCAGCCAGGCGCGAAACGGCGACACCCCGAGTTCGCGTAGCCCGAGCCGGAACATCCGATCCGCGCGCTTCCGCTGGGCAAGCGCCTGCGTTGGTGGCAGCGACCGTATCCGCCAGCTCTCGCTGTCGTGCACGACCGCGGGCGCGGTCTGTCTGCCGTAGGAGGCGATGAGACTCCAGAAGATCGTCGGAACCGACGCCAGGTCGGTTCGGTTGCCATCGCTCGGGAACGGGTCGGGACGATGGGCGTCGGCCCACACGGTCGCACTGGGCCCTTCAGCGGGGTCGAAATACCCGATGCGCTCGCGAAGCTGGAAGGTGGGCGCCGTGACGGGGACCTGGCCCAGTTCGATCGAGACCAGCGGTGCACCTGAGCTGTCGACGAAGGGCATGGCCCGACGATACCGCCCGGGCGTGCCGAAACCGCAGCCGGGTCCGGCTGCGGTTTCGGTTTGCTGCTAGGACCCTGCGACTACTCGGTACGACGCTTACGCGCGGTGACCAGGAGCGCAGCCCCGACCAGCACCCCCAGCCCTGAGAGTGAAACCAGGAGCGGCGTGGTGGAGTCATTGGAGACGACTGCCGTGTTGGCCAGTCGACCGGTGTTGACCAAACGGTCGCGACCGGTGTTGACGAGGCGGTTACGCGCCGTCGTGGTGGTGGTGTTCGTCGTGGTGGTGCCGCCCGTCGTGGTGGTGCCCGTGTTGCCGGTACCTCCGGCGCCTCCCGTGTTGCCCGGGTTGGTCGTCACCGGCGGGGTGACCGAGAGGGTAGTGAGTTCGCCCTCGTCATCGCGAACCGTCACGCGGGTCGTTCCGTCCCGTGAGGTCGTCCGCGTGCAGGTGGTCTGCCCGTTGATGGTGTTCTCGTCGAGGGTCACCTCACCAGCATTCAGTGAACCGGCGAGCAGCTGGCCGCTGATCGTCGCGTTGGTCTGCGCGTAGATCGAGGTTGCCGCGAGCACGGTGCCTACGAAGTTGGCTCCCACTCCGATAGTCGCGGAGCTGCCGACCTGCCAGTAGACGTTGCAGGCCTGGGCCCCGCCGCGGAGCAGCACCTGCGAGCCGGACCCGACGTTCAGGGCGGCTGTGGATGCCTGGAAGATGAAGACCGCGTCGGGGTTGTCGAGACCATCGAGGGTGATGATGCCGTCGAGCAGCAGGTCGGAGCCCGAGAAGTAGACGCCCGGGTTGTAGACGTAGATCCCGTTCTGCACGTGTGCCGAAGCGAGCGCCAGGTTCGCGGTGCCGACGGTTTCAGTTGCTCCAGCGCCGGCTACGATGCCGTAGGCGATCTTCGCGTCAGCGAGAGCCTGCTGAGCCACCGGGTCGGGCGTGGGGCTAGCCACGTAGATGGCACCGTCGTTGACCTGGGACGTGTCCAGTTCCATCGCCCCCGGAGTGGCAGAGGTGAGTCCGACATCGCCGTCGACCTGGGTTTCGGCGTCGACTCCCGCGACGGTCACCGTGTCGGTAGCGATGATGACATAGGTCTCGGCGGTGCCGAGGAAGTCGTCGTCGCCCGGCTCTGCGGCGCTGGCGGCACTGACGCCGCCGACGGCGCTGAAGGCCGCGATCGCCAGTGCGGCGGCGACGCCGACCGTCACGGCTAGCGGCGTGGGTCTAGAAAGGGTGCTGAATATCATCGCTTTTCCTGATCTCTCATGGGTTGGTTTGCACCATTCATGATCAGCAGGGGCGTGCACCCCACGGGATATTCCAGCTGGTCCTGAGACTGAGGATGTGCGCTGGGAGCCTCGAAGTCAAGCGATCGCCCCGTAGTGGGGGTCACGCCGTTGCGCTTTCGGGCCGACTACGATGGCAGAAACCGGTGGGAATCGCCAAGGACACGCCGCACGCGGAGGGGAATCGTGACGAACAGCGCCGTCGCCCGGCCCCCGCGACGAACCAAGGTCGACGATCGGATCTTCGCCGCCGCCCTCGACATCCTGCGTAGTCGCGGCCCCCTCGCGGTGAACGTGGAGGCGGTATCCGCCGTCTCCGGGGTGGCGAAGACGACGATCTACCGCCGCTACGAGAACCGGGAGTCGCTGCTCACGGCCGCGATCACCTCGGCCGCGACATCCGTCGAGTTCCCCACCGGCCTCAGCGCACAGGATTCGCTGCGCTGGGTGCTGCGGCACGCTCGCGACACCATCGAGCACGTGGTCGGCCGGGGCACCGTTGCGGCTGTCATCGTCGACGAGGACCCGCACTTCACCGAACTGCTGCTCGGGATGATCCGTGCCAGCACCAAGGGCCTGCGCGAAGACCTCCGCGAGCGATCCCGCGCTGGCGAGATCAGGTCTGACCTCGACGTCGAACTCGCGATGAGCATCCTGCTGGGGGTGGTGATGGCCGAGCTGATTCGGGGTCGGGTCACCGACGACGCGTGGGTCGACGCCGTGCTTGCACTGCTGTGGCCCGCGTTCAGCGGCACTCCCGGATCATGACCGCCCGCTCCGATTAGGAGCGCGGCAGGATCTTCCCCGGGTTGAAGTTGTTGCCGGCGTCGGCGCTGGCCAGCAATCCGGACATGACCTTCACGCCCTCGGGAGAGATGTCCTCGGCGAGCCACGGGGCGTGCTCGAGGCCCACGCCGTGGTGGTGCGAGATCGTCGCGTCGTTATCCACGAAGGCCTGCTGGATCGCGTTCTTGACGATGTTGTACTCCGCGATGGGGTCTTTGTCGAAGACGAAGGCGAACGTGAAGTACAGGCAGGCACCCGAGTGGTAGGAGTGCGACATGTGCGACATGATCCACCCCTTGATGCCGATCTCGTCGTACGCCCGCTGCGCCGCCGCGTGCACGGACGAGTGCACGTTGATCAGCTTCGACCACGGCGCGGCGGTCTCGGACACGTCACCTGCCGCCCCCATGTCGAGAAGGAAGTCGCGCAGGTACGGGGTGTCGAACTTCTTCTGGTCGTACAGGATGCCGGGCCCGGTGCCGATGCCCATCCCACCGTGCTTCTTGATGATCGCCTCGACGAGCGACCGCTGGCGCTTGGCATGCGACACCGACCCTTCGTAGCCGATGAACGAGATGCAGATGTCGTCGAGGTTCCACCCCTTGGCCTTCATCAGCCGGGGCAGGGCGGTACCGGCGAGAAACTTGTCGAAGCCCTTGCGCTGCTTGCTGGTCGCGAGCGTGAACGCGGTCTCCTTCGCGTCGGAGATCCGGGTGATCGACGGTGCGGCATCCGACTCGGCGATCGCCTGCATCGCTGCCATCCCCGCCGCCCAGTTCGGGAAGAAGTACGCGTAGATGTCGCGCTTGGCGGGAACCCGGTGCACCTGCACGGTGACCTCGGTGATCACGCCGAGACGACCCTCACTGCCGAGGATCATCTCGCGCACCGACGGACCGCTCGAGGTGGACGGCAGGGGGCGAAGCACGAGCACTCCCCCCGGGCGCACCACGCGCAGCCCGCGCGCGATGTCGGCGATGTCGCCGTACTTGTCTGACTGCATGCCCGACGAGCGAGTGGCCACCCACCCACCGACCGTGGAGTGGGTGAAGCTGTCGGGGAAGTGGCCGATCGTCCACCCCTTGTCGTTCAGCTGCTTCTCGAGGTCGGGCCCCTGGGCGCCGGCCTGGATGCGGGCGAGCCCGGACTCCGCGTCGATGTCGACGACCTCGCGCAGCCGACCGAGATCGAGCGAGACGATCGTGCGGGTCTCCTCAGGCAGCGGCTCGAGGCTTCCACCGATGTTGCTGCCACCGCCGAACGGGATGATCACGGCGTTCGCCGCCACCGCGGCATCCACCACCGCCTGCACCTCGGCTTCATCTGCCGGGTAAATGACGACGTCGGGGCTGCGCAGGATCGAGTTGCTGCGAACCCGCATCAGGTCGCGAATGCTCTTGCCGTAGGTGTGGATGACGCGCGCCATGTCATCCGTGGTGACGCTGCGCTCGCCCACGATGGTGGCAAGCGAACTCAGGAACTCGGGGGTCGCGTTGCTCGGGCCGACTGTCAACTCATCGAACTTCGGCTCGCCGGTGCGCTCCGCGGTATCGAGGTCGAGACCGGTCGCGAACTTCACGAACGGCGCGAAACCGGGCTTGTCCTCGTGGTGGAAACCGACGCCGTCGATTCCCCAACCCCACCACTTCATGTGCTTGACGTCGGTCATCGGTGTCCCTTCTGCGCGTGAGCCGACAGTGGCGTCACGGATTGATGGAGGCGACGGACCTCGTCCGCCAGCCTGGTCGAGAAATTCTCCGCTGTTTCGCCCGGGGCGGCGAGCATCGGCGCGCCGAATACGACGGCCACGGGATATCTCCCGTTCTTCGGCCAGTTCACGCCGCGCGGCATCGCATCACTCGCCCCGACCAGCGCGATCGGCAGGCACGGCACCTTGGTGGCCATCGACAACGCCGCTGCCCCCGACTTGAACCGCCCCATCTGCCCGGTCTTCGAGCGACCGCCCTCGGGGAAGATCAGCAGGGGAACACCACGTTCGAGCAGAGCCTTGGATGATCCGCCGCGCTTGCCCTCTGCGTTGCGCTCGATGGCGAACGCGTTGAAGAACAGCGTGGTGAGCCACTTGCGCCACTGCACGTCGAAGAAGTAGTCGGCGGCAGCGCCCGCGGCGAGAAACCTGCTGAGCCGCCGAGGCAGCGCGCCGATCACCAGCGGGGCGTCGAGGTGACTGGAGTGGTTCGCGACGGCGATGAAGGGAGCGTCGAGCTGCGCGATGTCGTCGAGCCCGTGCACCGAGACGCGCACAAGCCGCCAGACGAGCGGCCTCAGGAGCCCCCGCTGCGCGACGAAGCGGACTGCGGCGACCGAGGGGGAGGTGAACCTGTCGCGTGCCATCAGATCTTTTCGACTTTCACAGCGGGGTGTTCGGAACCCTCGCCGGATTTGGTTGATGAGATTCGATCCGAGATGAGCCGGTTCGCCTTGTCGGGGAGGTGGCGGGCAAACCAGGCAAGCAGTCGGTACCGAACAGTGGGTATGGAGATCACCCTGCCGCGCCGCGCGTCCCGGAGCGCCGCTCGCGCGACGACCTCCGGCTCGGTCCACAGAAACCCCGGCAGCGATCTGCGGCGAACCCCGGCGCGCTCGTGCCACTCCGTGCGAACCCAGCCGGGCAGCACGGCGGTGACGGTGACCCCCGAGCCGCGGAGTTCCACCGACAAGCTGCGGCTGTACGCGGTGACCCAGGCCTTGATGGCGGCGTACGAGCCGGTGGCGAGGTACGTCTGCAGGCTCGAGATGTTGATGATCACTCCCCCACGTCCGCGCATCGCGCGTCCGGCGGCACCGCCGAGAACCAGCACAGCCCGGCACATCACCTGGAAGGCATGCTCATGCCGCGCCACGTCCGGCGACGTGAGCGCCGTGTGCAGCCCGAACCCGGCGTTGTTCACGACCAAGTCGATCGGGCGCTCGGTGCTCTCGATTCGCGCGGCCACTCGGGAGACCGCCCCGGGGTCGGCGAGATCGGCGGAGATCGTCTCGACCGTGATACCCCACGCGGCATATAGCTCCGCAGCGAACGCGCTGAGGCGGTCAGCGTCTCGCGCAACGAGAACGAGGTCGCTTCCCTCGCTGGCCAACTGTCGGGCAAACGCGGCTCCAATGCCGGAAGTGCCGCCCGTGATGAGAGCCGTTGCCATGGTGCACACATTACGCTACGGGCACCGTAGCGGCGATTGGCTAGACTGCATTCGACTTGTTGTGCTGGATGGAGGTGTTCCGGATGCCCAAGCGTGAGGAGGCGTCCGTCGACATCATGCGATTCCCGGCTCCGGACTTCGACGTGCGCGACTACGCCCGCACCGCCGCCGCCTCGCACCGGGACAGTCTCGGGCTTGCGAGCTACCAGGAGCAGCCGCTCGCGCCGGAGAGCCTGCGGATTCTGCGATACCTGCAGATCGTCGAGCGCGCGACCATGACCCACCTGAGGAGCGTGCTGGTCACCGCCACGCACAAGGACGCGAGAATCACGGCGTTCCTCACCACCTGGGCGTTCGAGAAGTACTGGATCGCC